>Ga0209023_10000429_pt1 | contig 65041 bp, 74 predicted proteins | sample LakOneMetagenome_FD_187468 | JGI IMG/M metagenome (GOLD analysis project Ga0209023, IMG submission 187468) | Freshwater and sediment microbial communities from Lake Erie, Canada (SPAdes) (version 2) | ecosystem: Environmental > Aquatic > Freshwater > Lentic | place: Lake Erie, Canada...
CGTTTAATCATCGGTTTTACTTTTAAAATAAAAATTCGTTTCTTTAATCAGGGTTTGCAGTTGGGCGGACACAGCAACAATCCCCCACAGCAGCAAGCCTGCCACGTTAGGTGCAATTATAAAACACTCCACTATGAGAAAGACAATCCTATTTCTTTGCGTTGTTCTTACTAAGTCCGTAGCGTTTTCACAAGACACGGCAACCTTTAAAGTTGGAAAAACTGAAAATAAATTTGTTTATTCTCAAAATACTATTAAGATTTTCAAAGGACAGAGGATTTCAATTAAATCTAGCAATTCAAATGGACAACTTATAGAACTGCAATTAGTCGATACAACTGAAAGTAAAATTGCCAGTCCTTCAAAACTCGGCCTTAATGTATTGCAGCAAAACAATGAGAGGAATATAACCATTGACTTTAATACTATTCAACTAGACGATGGGAAAGTGGCGACTTATTTAATAGTGAATAATCCATACAAAGGAACTCTGACATATAAAGCAAAATTCTTCTCCAGAAGAACAAATGAATATATAGAGACCTCGATTTATCCCGTATCTCCCGGAATCTCGGGAATTGAGACTTGGCCATACTCTATCACAGATTTAATATTATATGACTTTACAATTAAAGAGTAACTGCACCTAACATATGGTTTGCTGCTATGGGGGCGGAAGGAAGGAAATCCAGGCATTACTACCTTATTCAACTTTGGCTATGGGGCTGACCGTTTACTAATCGGTTTTACTTTTAAAATAAAAATTCGTTTCTTTAATCAGGTTTTGCAGCCGGGCAGACACAGCAACAATCCCCCACAGCAGCAAGCCTTGCACGTTATGTGCAACTTTTTGTGAACACTCTACTGAGTATACATCTTTCTTTCAAAATGTTAACAAATATACTTTCTATGAACTAAGTAATTTAGTAAATTTGTTGAGAATATTAACCTAAGATGATATCAACTAATTACGTTCAACCGTCTGAAAGCGTTCCCGCTACTATAACTCATGGAGATGTTCGCAAAGTTTTGCATGACATTCCTGATGAATCAGTGCAATGTGTAATAACCTCACCTCCATATTGGGGTGTAAGAGATTATGAAGTCGAAGGGCAGATTGGTGCCGAACCGGAGATAGAACAATATGTTGCTGATTTAATTTCCATTTTTTCTCAAATTCGTCGAATATTAAAAACAGATGGCACCTTCTGGTTAAATATAGGTAACACATATACCTCTGGCGGTCGTAAATGGCGGGATCAAGATAGTAAGAACAAAGGTCGAGCAATGTCATATAGGCCTGATACTCCCCAAGGCTTAAAAAAGAAAGATTTGATTGGCGTTGCTTGGCTGGTAGCATTAGCTTGTCAACGAGATGGCTGGTATTTACGAAATGATATTATTTGGAACAAGCCAAATTGCCAACCGGAAAGCGTAAAAGACAGATTAACCGTAAGTCATGAGTATCTTTTTTTACTAACTAAATCTGAAAAATATTATTTTGATCAAGAAGCAATAATGGAAGAATCTAAAGACGGTCTTTCAAAGAAAAATCGTCGAACTGTGTGGAATGTAAATACAGAGCCTTATTCAGGTGCACATTTCGCAACATTTCCTATAGGATTAATTCGCCCCTGTATCCTTGCAGGTTCAAAACCTGGCGATATCATCCTTGACCCTTTTCTCGGTTCAGGAACAGTATGTGCTGAATCACTTCGCCTAGGTAGGCTTAGTACAGGAATAGAATTAAATCTTAATTACATAAATCTAGCTGAAAGAAGATTACAAACAATTCAGCCTAAATTATTTGTTGCTTAAGGATTTGGGTCAAACTCCCATTCACCTATTATATTGCACAAGCTTTTTCGTAAAGATTTAACTTGAAGTTTTCTTTCTGTTCCACCATCAAAATAAAGTTGGAAGTCTAGTGCGTTATTTTCTCCCATGACACTACAATACCCAGGTTTGGGCATTTGCGTGCTATTTCCCATCATTTTAAGTTCTCCAAATTCACTTCTTTCTAATAATGCTTTGGGAATTTCAACCAATTCGTATTTCCAATTAGGAGCCTTTTTTAAACATCGTAAGATTAATATTTTATCAGACTCTTTAAGGTGGTTTAAAAATGAAGAGAGCAAAGTTTTCAATTGCTCCGGCTTGTCAGCCCATTCTCCTTTTCCTAATTCCATATACTTGCTAATCCAAATAAAATCTTCTTTTATTGATCTATCTGCTTGCGTTTTTAGACTATACTTAGTTGGTCCAATAATTACATCGTGACCTTTGTTTCCTCTAGGAGCAAAATCAGCCATAATGCCCACCAGCTTAGCAGTATTTACAAATGCATGTTCAAATTTATCTTTTGTAAATGGTTCATTCGAAAATGCATGATGAATCATTAAAGCATCGCCAAATGAGATAGCCCAATCTTCTTTCATTAGCTTTTGCTTATGGAAAGTAATTCTTTGCGGGCAATTTAAAATATCAATTACTTTTTCAATCCAGTGCAATCTGCTCTCAGGGAAAACTTCAATAATCTTTATTAGTCTTTGATGACGTGATTCTATCTTTTTCATTCGGTCGTGTATCAGTAAATAATAACTGAATATAGTTAATTGCTTTTGAATTTTCCTAACTTCAAATAACATAATTTAGTTCCTAAAAAAAAGCTGCACATAACATATGGTTTGCTGCTATGGGGGCGGACGGAAGTAAATCTAGGCATTTCTCCCCTATTCAGCTTTGGCTATGGGGTTGACCGTTAACTAATCGGCTTCACGTTTTAAATAAAATTTCGTTTCTTTAATTAGGTTTTGCGGCCGGGGCGGACACAGCAACTATCCCCCACAGCAGCAAGCCTGCCACGTTGTATGCAACCCCTAATGAGCCTCTTTTATGAATCAGCAGAATGAATATAAGCCAAGCGAAGGTGAAATCTATTTAGAAGATTTTTTTTTCATGCTTGACATAAAATACGAATCTCAAAAGAAAATATTTGGGCTAAGAAATGATTCAAAGCAATTTCGAATTGCCGATTTCTATCTCCCAAAATATCAGGTGTACGTTGAATTCTTTGGTTTATGGAACAACAGTGGAAATGAAGAGTATTCACACAAAAAAGATGTCTATAAGCAGAACAAAATACCTTGTGTATATATTTACCCCGAAAATCTTGGAATTATTGAATTTACTTTTGATAGACGTCTTCAAATGGTACTTGAGAAGCATAAACTTGAAAAAGAATTACGTTCTTACAGACTTTATAAGTTTAAGAAAGCTCCTGAACTAAAAAATCGCATTGGTTATACAGGAATAGCTTTCTTTATTCTGCTTTACACAGTATTCTCAAAAAACCTTGTGCTTAAAGAGTATTTACTTATAGGGGCAACTGCGTTTATAATCTTATATCAAGTTTTTCAGCTTATTCAACTCTATTTGGACATTTTTAAAAGAAATAAGTTTTCCTTAGGTAATTTATTTTAGTTTCTAGTTGGGGCTGCATACAACATAAGGTTTGCTGCTATGGGGGCGGACGGAAGGAAATCCAGGCATTGCTCCCCTATTCATCTTTGGCTATGGGGCTGACCGTTAACTAACCGGTTTCACTTTTAAAATAAAAATTCGTTTCTTTAATCAGGTTTTGCGCCGGGGCGGACACAGCAACTATTCCCCCACAGCAGCAAGCCTGCCACGTTGGCTGCTATTAAAACCCTACTATATGGATAAAGTAAAAATTTTCATAGGCTCATCTACAGAAGGACTTGATGTTGCATATGCAATTCAACAAAATCTTGACCACGACGCAGAAGTAACTATTTGGACACAGGGCATTTTTCAACTATCAATGCCAATAATTACATCTTTAGTAAATCAACTTAGTGTCTTTGACTTTGCCATTTTTATTTTTTCGCCTGATGACATCTTGAAATTGAGAGGCACAGAATTTTCGGCAATAAGGGACAATGTCATTTTTGAAACTGGATTATTTGCAGGAAGACTTGGGATAGAGAGGGTTTACTTTATCAAACCAAGGGGACAGCAAAATATACATTTGCCTACAGATTTACTTGGTATAATTGCTGGGGAATATGAATTAAGAAGCGATAATAATCTTACTGCAGCTACAGGTGTATTTTCTAATCAAGTAAGGCAAAGTATAAGACGATTAGGAAAATTTAATCACCCTAAACCCGACAATTCAAATGGTAATGAAAATTATGAAAATGATTTAACAATATTATTTACATATTTAGAAGACAAAGGTTGGACAACTATGAGTTTTGAAAATATACAATCAATTGTTCATCCCAAATTGACGGAAGAATATTTAATGAAACTTATGGACATTTATCCAAAGGCAATTCGGCGTTGCAAGATAAGAGAAGGAGTTTATGGAATTAAATGGCTTTCTAAAAAATAATAACAGCAGCCAACATTGGGTTTGCTGCTATGGGGGCGGACAGAAGTAAATCCAGGCATTAGTCCACTATTCAGCTTTGGCTATGGGGTTGACCGTTTACTAATCGGTTTTACGTTTTAAATAAAAATTCGTTTCTTTAATTGGGTTTTGCAGCCGGGGCGGACACAGCAACAATCCCCCACAGCAGCAAGCCTGCCACGTTGGCGGTCATGCTACGGGACACTTTCCGACTTGTCAAAGTGACCTATTTTTTGTAAATTCGTAATGTGAAAAAAAACAAAAAAGTAGGCCTCGATTTTGAAGTTGACAAACTGACAAATTCTATTGAGAATGTCATTTCGGGAGACAGTTTTCCTACTGACATTACACTTATTAACGCAGCAGATTTAAAAAGTGTCACTAAGAAAGAGAAATGGCAGTTTGACTGGAAATTCGAGCTCAAACAACCTGAACGAGATGTTTACAAATTAACCATAGTAAACAATCAGACTGTAATTCAGGGGTTGATTAGCCTGGAAATTCAATCTGATCATGTTTACATGCATCTTGTTGAGAGTGCTCCATTCAACAAAGGCAAGACAAAAGTATATGCTGGAGTTCCTGGCAACCTTGTCGCCTTTGCCTGTAAATTATCGTTCCAACGAGGACATGATGGGAATGTTTCTTTTCTGTCAAAAACTCAACTTATTCAACATTATATAGACAGTTTAGGTGCAATACATGTGGGTGGACGAATCATGATTATCGACACAATTGCAGCATTAAAACTTATTGATAAATACTTTCCAAAATGAAAAACAAACTCAAAGAACTTAATGTAGATTTTATCGGTGGACACGGTCCCTTGACTAAGGAAGAACAACAATCCATTAGTGAATTCATTCGTGTAAACAAAGAAAAGCATAACCTCCAAACATCACGAAAGAAAAAGTCAGCCTCCCGTCAACACAAGCAGTTTGCATAATACCGCACGAACCGCCAACATAAGGTTTGCTGCTATGGGGGCAGACGGAAGGAAATCCAGGCATTACTCCCCTATTCTGCTTTTGGCTATGGGGTTGACCGTTAACTAATCGGTTTCACTTTAAAAATAAAAATTCGTTTCTTTAATTAGGTTTTGCGGCTGGGCGGACACAGCAACTATTCCCCCACAGCAGCAAGCCCTGAACGTTGTACGTCACCATCTGCCAGTATTAAAGTTTATTTTGGAATAAATAAATGCAAAATCATGTCAGCAATTATCGTTGGTTTAATTCTAATCATTGGAATGTATATTTTATTTCAGCGACTCGCCGATTCGAAGGATTCAAAATCAAGCTTAAATCAATTAGGCTTTAGGAAAACAGGAAAAGAACTAATTAAAGCTATCAAAGATGGTGATGAAGTAAGAGCAGTGAAATTAATCTCAAAAAAGACTGCAAATGCAAAAGAGGATAATGGGGTAACGGCTTTGTCTTTAGCGGTACAAAAACGCTTCCCTGAGATAGCAAAGCTCTTAATACAAAAAGGAGCAATTGTAAATAATTTTGAAGGAGGAGAAGCTATAATTTTGGGATTAAACACTAAACACATTGAATTAGCGCAACTCTCAATAGAAAATGGTGGTAATTTTGAAGCTACGGATGATTACGGAAATACTCCTTTACACATTGCAGCCAGTAGCGACTATATAGGGATAGTACGTTTCTTAATTGAAAAAGGGGCAAATATTAACAAAAAAAATGATCATGGAGCTTCTGCGTTAGATTATGCGAAGGCAAATGGTCATATCAAAACAGCTCAACTCTTGAAAGAAGCTGGTGCCTTAGAATACTGAAAATAAAATATCGCAGATTTGATTTTCCGCTTAATTTCCAAATATATTTCCTCAAGTTTAGTAAAAGGCGAACGCACAACATAAGGTTTGCTGCTATGGGGGCAGACGGAAGGAAATCCAGGCATTACTCCCTTATTCAACTTTGGCTATGGGGTTGACCGTTTACAAATCGGTTTCACTTTTAAAATAAAAATTCGTTTCTTTAAACAGGTTTTGCGGCCGGGGCGGACACAGCAACAATCCCCCACAGCAGCAAGCCTGCCACGTTAGCGGCAATTCTTAAATCAACTCCCAATGATGAAGTTCAGTTTTCTAGTTTTTTTAGGATTTTTATTTACCGGTTCAATAAAAGCACAAGATACCTCTTCAATTTTCGCAATAAAACTGAAGATAGATTCGGTCAGAAATTCTATATACACTGGACCTTCTGCCGATTATTCATTACCCCCTGAATTTAATGAAACTGCATTGGAAAATGAATATTATTGCGATAGAGCTTATCTTAAAGGACTTAAACTTCAAGGACAGATTTCTGTGCTTAGGCTTCGAAATGACAATACATTAATTTACGAAACCTTTTATAAACCATATGACTGGGCAAGAATTCAGTGGCGCATTGGCAATTACCGCATTTCGGGTGATACCATTTTCATAAAGTATAGACCTCTACTTGAAGGAAAGCCGGATACGATTAACAAGATTACTATATCCACCGTACAGGCAGTCTCATGGATACCTCCTGACCCTCCAAAATATCTTTTGCTTAATAAAGAGAGTTTATTTGACCTTATTGAACAAAAACCTTTCTGGAGTCTGACAAATAAACCACAATTCAATTTCGAAAGAGGCAAGTAATTAGTATTAAGTAAAAAAGCAAATAAGAATTCTTGGAGTTGGACAGACAATAAAACTGCCGCTAACATATGGTTTGCTGCTATGTGGGCGGACGGAAGGATATCCAGGCATTACTCCCCTATTCAGCTTTGGCTATGGGGTTGACCGTTTACTAATCGGTTTTACATTTAAATAAAAATTCGTTTCTTTAATTAGGTTTTGCAGCCGGGCGGACACAGCAACAATCCCCCCACAGCAGCAAGCCTGCCACGTTGTACGTAATAACAAATCATGCCTCTTCTCCGATTTATACTTTTTACAGCTTTACTTTTTGCAACAAAAGCAAAAGGACAACAACCTTTTAATTTTGGTAGGCTTGCAGGCAAAACATTTGTAAGTACAACACTTGACTATTTAAAAATTCTTAGTAACACAAAACTTTATTCATCAATAAATTCTTACACGGACACAGCGAATTACTATTTGCAAAATGACACCGTATTCATAAAACAAAAGTATCTACAGACTGATCAGACAGGAACCAAATGGATGAACAGAGTTTATGCTTATAAGATAAGTACTTTTTCAGACGACACAATTGAATTAATTCATAAAGACCCATTCGTACTTCCTCCTCGTGAGGAGAGAACTTTCCTTTTTATCAACATAGAAAAGCTTAAAGAATCAGTTAAAGAGTTTAAATTTTTAAATCTTAATTCTTCACGTAAAAAAATCACAATTGATAGTTTGGGAAATGTAACTTTTTATGAAGATCGTAAGATTTATAACTATGACACGGTAATCAATATCCCACCATTATTAATTAAAGGCAGGCTGACACAAAATGCATTTGTTTCGTTCAAAAATCTACTCTCTAAATCACTTCCTTCAAAACTTCCCTCTAAACGGCCTTGTGGCATTGATTCAAGATTTATAGATTTTGAAATCTTGATTGGGAACCGTAATATTAAAAGCGTTGGCTGTGAATTGAGTTGGACTCATGATGCATTAGCAAATTATCTTTATAACATAGACAAGAATAAATACTTAATCAGAAGAAGATGAATATTACTACGTACAACATCGGGTTTGGCAAAATGGGGGCAGACGGAAGCCGTGTTTCAGCATTTGTAACGCTGTTGTGCTTCATATCGGGCAGGACGTTAATAATTAAGCTAAGTGCAAATCATCAACATTAATTTATAAATTTAGCTTCGGTTTGCCGGGGCGGACGGAGCAATACTCCCCCACTTCGCCAAGCCCCACACGTTGTACGGCATTTTAAAGTGACATCCTTCTCCGCAACTATGCAAGACAAAGAGATACTAAATTTTTGGGAATGGTTCGTTGTCAATAAAGACAAACTTGAATCTGATTGTTACGACCCTCCTATTCTCCAACAACTTGACAAAACAATTTCTAGTTGGGACTTAAATTGGGAAATCGGGCCAGGACAATCAAAAGAAAACTCATTGACAATTTCCCCAAAAGGCAGACCTGTATTATTACCGTTGACAGAACAAATCATTAGTAAAGCTCCAAAACTTGACAAATGGCAATTCTATTCGACAAAGCAGCCTAAACCAAATTGGCATTTATTAGAGCTAAATCAGGACAATATTTCTGTAAACGCCAGTCAATGGAAATATGTATTGCTAAAATACGATGACGAAAAAATTGAAGTGCTCTTAAAGGCTGACGACCTTTTGAAGTATGACAAGGGAACCAAAGAATTAATCGTAGAAATTGTTTTAATGAATTTACTTGGAGAGAGAATGTTTATGGAAAGAGTTGACTACTTCGACGTAGTTGACAAGTTTGATAGCGAAGATGGAATTACTGAAATCAAGTATTTACCTAAACACCTTAACGACAAGAGCTTCTTTGAGTGACAAAAACGACCGTACAACATCAGGTTTGCTGCAAGGCTGGCTGGACATTGGAGCAATGGTCATTTTATCGCTGTTTTGCTTCATCTGGGCTGGACAAACACTGTTGGGCTTTTGTTTGTTAACCTGTACTTTTATATCTTTAATCAGCAGCGGTTCCGGGCGGACCAGCAATGAATTCCAGCCCTGCAGCAAGCCCTGCCCGTTAGCGGCAAGCAAAAATGACATCCTCTCCAATAAAATACTATCATGTTTATGGCGACTCTGACGATAATCATGAGTTTTATTATGGCAAGGAAAAAGACTTGGGCTTTGACACATGCAAATTGTGTAAAAAGGTAATTGACAGAGAACTTGTAATTCAGAAAGCGTTGCCACTTTACAAATCAAAGTTTAGCCGTTTATTCTACTACACTTGGGACGGAGTACCAATTGTGTCAGATAGGTTTGTTGAGATTTATCAGAAATACAGCATGAGAGGGTTGACATTTGTTTTAATTCCGAAACTAAAGTTCTATTATCTTTTAAAATGCGAAAACGTCATTCGGTTCGACACAACAGCGAACCCAGATTTTGAAATGACAAAAGTGTGTGCAAAATGTAAGAGACCAGACGGTGCATATAGACCATACCCGTATAAAATGATTGCAGAAGACGAAATAAAAATCAACCCATTGACCTTTTATCAAAGCGACATAGAATTTGGAGATAAACATACTCAGTCGCCACTGTTATTTGCAACAGAGGATATTTTGCAAGCATTTAAAAACGAGGGAGGAAGGATATTCTTTGAAACAGAGGAAAACGGAAAATCAAAAGTTATTGATTGTAAAGGCAAGTCATAGTAAATGACGATTGCCAGCCGCTAACATTGGGTTTTATGCAAGTTGGGCTCGACATTGTAACATCAACTATTTGCAAATCCAAGCTTTGGTTCGGGCTGGACAAACAACTATCAACTTTAGTTCTTAAATTCAACTTTATATTTTCAATCAGCAGCGGTTGTCGGCGGACGGAATACTAATTCCCAACCTGCATAAAGCCCTGCTCGTTGGGCGTCATTGTAGAGCAACACGACAAAGACTTTCAAGATAAATAAATGAATATACAAGAACATATTATAGAGTTAATTAAAAGTCAAGCCGAGCCAAAGCAGAGTGAAATGCAAGAGTTGCACAACCTTATTCTTAAATTGATGCCGAAATGTAAACAATGGTATTTTGATGGCAAAAATGAAGAGGGTAAGCAGGTAGCTCACCCTACTATTGGTTATGGAAATTACACCATAACATATAAAGACGGAAGCACAAGAGAATTTTTCAGGATTGGGTTATTAGCCAACCCAACCGGGCTTGCAGTTCATATAATGGGCATAGATGACAGAAAATTCTTAATAGACACATATGGAAAAACTATAGGCAAAGCAAAGGTTGGTAGTTATGGTATCAGCTTTAAATCTATAAAGGATATTAATTTAGAAATACTAAAAAAAGCAATAAAAAATAGAGCTGAAACCAAGAATTAAAAACAACGAACGCCCAACATATGGTTTGCTGCTATGGGGGCAGACGGAAGAAAATCCTAGCATTACTCCCCAATTCAGCTTTGGCTATGGGGTTGACCGTTTACTAACCAGTTTTACTTTTAAAATAAAAATTCGTTTCTTTAATCAGGCTTTGCATCTGGGCGGACACAGCAACAATCCCCCACAGCAGCAAGCCCTGAACGTTGTGTGCTATGCTACAATCACAGCCATATTTCTGATAACTATGTATAATAAATTTGAAGTCGCCAATCATTTAAGACCCGATTTTAAAAGGTCTAAATTTCAGAGTCTGAATAGTTGGAATCTTGGCTGGGAGTTACTTGAACCGATAAACATCGCAACAGATGATGAAGAATCAGAGTTAGAACTCTCAACATGCCTATCACCTGGTCAAAAAGCGCTTTACTTTATTTGGTACCTAGATGCGCAAGTAACAAATGGAGGATTCATTCAATTCTATTGGAATGGTTATCGAAAGTATTTAGAACCAATACTTGAAGGACTTAAACTAATTGGAGACACTATAATGCTCGACTTGGTGCAGAAAGTTGATCAGGAATATTTAATTCACCAGAATAAATTCCAGGAACAGCAAGAATTGGATGACTTGGAGCCTTTATACGATCAGTTACCTAAGTTTGATGAGTACGATGATGTTTTTTACAAACACCATGATCAGACGATGGCCTTAATTGAAAAATATGCCAGAACCAACACACAAGAATTCGTGACTCTTGTTGACTAACCGCACTGCACACAACATTGGGTTTGCTGCTATGGGGGCAGACGGAAGGAGATCCCAGCATTTCTCCCCTATTCAACTTTGGCTATGGGGTTGACCGTTTGCTAATCGGTTTCACTTTTAAAATAAAAATTCGTTTCTTTAATTAGGTTTTGCACCGTGGCGGACACAGCAACAATCCCCCACAGCAGCAAGCCCTGCCCGTTATGTGCCATTGTATGAAGCATTCGATTTCCATATTAGTTATTTTGTTTTTTACAACTTGTAAAGAAAGGAAATCCATTGAAGCCAAAAATCAGTATCCAGGCAATTCAAAAGTTATTTCAACCAAACTTATAGACAGTCTTGGTTTTATAACTTGTTCCGTTTCCAATCGCTATGACACTTTCTTTCAATGGACAAACGAAGGTGACTGTGGAAAGTCATGTGATTATGAAGAATATCGTTTTCAACAAAAGAATTATCCCATTTCTAAAGAAACTGGTTGGTTTTTTGATGATCCAAAAGATTCAATTGACCAATTTACTATTCGACACACTAATTATTTCCCTTTTCACGCTATAACTGACACTTCAGAAAAAATAATTAGCATGCACGGTTTTCACTTCAAAGGAAGACTATCTAACACCATTAATCCACCAGTTATATTCGATACAATTGAGAAAATTAACGATAGGTATTTTTCAATTATAATAATGGACACCTTAAATAAAGTCAACCAGATGCATAATATAAAGGTTGCTGGTTTAACAACTATCAAGGGAAATGAAATGGAATTTTATTACGACCTTAAAATTAAGGACACATCAATCAAAGTGAAGGAATTTATAAATAATTCATTAAGATTAATGCGAACAATTCGTTTAAGCAACGGCACATAACATTAGGTTTGCTGCTATGGGGGCGGACGGAAGGAAATCCCAGCTATCAATCCCCTATTCAGCTTTGGCTATGGGGTTGACCGTTTACTAATCGGCTTTACGTTTTAAATAAAAATTCGTTTCTTTAATCAGGCTTTTCGGCTGGGCGGACACAGCAACAATCCCCCACAGCAGCAAGCCTGCCACGTTGTGTGTAATTTTTTTGGACACCATCGTTGAATTTAAGACATCCATCTACCCAAATAGAAATGAAAAGCGGCTACATATATAAACCCAATTGGGGAAAAAACTGCAAAATATTAATGTTTGACGAAAGGGAAACCTTCTTCGAAACTTTAAATGAAAGCAATGAATTAGAGTATGCTAATTATAAAACTTTAGCTTACACAAGGTCAACGACTGATGTTTTCAAAAATAATTCAACCCTTATATTAAAATCAGACCTTACAAAACAGGAACAAACAATTCATAAACCAGATTTACCATTAAGGTTAAACTGTTTTAAGGAAACATTCTGGACAACTCAGTATTTCGAGAAAATAGAGGATTTCAAGTCCTTTCTTACACAACACGAAATTGACTATAAAAAATTTGACAGTCTATACACTGACAAGGTCGTAATTTTTCCCCACAGCCAACAAAATTCAGCTAAAAGCCCTGTTCTTTTGGAAAACACTGTTGGCTATTTTGACGGCCTTGATCTAATGTACAAATGCTTCAATATTCAGCAGCAATACGTAAATCCGAAAAAGCCTTATTTTTCACGCTTCAGACTTATTACTAACGGCAGAGAAGAAAAACGGTTGACAGGATTTGGGCTTTATCGATTAGGTATAAAAGGAAACATTCCGTCTTATTACTTAGGAGGCTATATGAGTTTACTTGAACTAGAAATTGACAAAAAACTAATCGTATAAAACTACACACAACATAAGGTTTGCTGCTATGGGGGCAGACGGAAGTAAATCCAGGCATCACTCCCCTATTCAACTTTGGCTATGGGGTTGACCGTTTACTAATCGGTTTTACTTTTAAAATAAAAATTCGTTTCTTTAATTAGGTTTTGCGGCTGGGGCGGACACAGCAACAATCCCCCACAGCAGCAAGCCTGCCACGTTATGGGCAATTTTCGAAACTTCATTCAAGTCGACATTAATGTACATAATTTTTATTTCTTAAATTTAAGCTACCCAATTTTGGTAGTGTCTCACTTTCAAACTTTCGCAATATGCTCACAGAAAAACTTCAGGTATTAAATGATGCTTTACAGGCATTGGGAACAGAAACAACATGGAAACATTTTAGAGACACTATGGATCAGTTTAATTTAGAAAGTCGTAAAATCATCATAAGAAAATTGCAACGGGATGGTTATATAGATGTTGTCAGGGAAAAAAAAGTAGTCGCTGATAATGTTTATAATGATACTGATTTACTTCAAAGAAACTTTGATGGAGATTTGTTTATTTTACAAGGAGGTTACGTTCAGCAAAGAAAAGACGCGGAAAGCGAAAAGACAAAATTGGCAGATTTAGAACAAAGACAATTTGAACAAGAAACAAGAATGGTAACCCTAACTAGGTGGGTTGCTATTGGTGCTGTGGGTTTAGTTGCTTGGGAAATTTTAAAATTCTTTGTGTTTGAACATCATTTGGGTTGCCATTAATACATATAATTTCAACCTATACTACTACAACAGTAAATAATTAGGCTGCATTTAGCACCCTTTTTTTGTATATTTTCACTTTAGAAAATCGTGTAATTATGAAACATATTGCTTTGCTATCCTTAGTGCTAATATGCTCAGTTTGTAAAGCTCAAAAAAAATTGGACAATACCATAGTTGTAGACACAGTAAGAACTATTAAAGAGATCAAACAAATACTTTTTAATAATGGATATACAGTTGAAGGGAGCGACACTTCCTTTTTTGTTACAACACCGAAGCAAATGAAAACAGCATCAGTCCTTCGATTGATGTTTGCCCGAACTGATACTACAATTATAATTAAAGGGCAATATAAAATACAAGTTGAAATGGTCTTGTTTAATACTCCTATTAAAAATGATTTTGAACCAGTAGAATATAGGTTATCAAAACAAAACTTGAATTATGAATATTTTATGGAGATGATTAAAATTGCAAAACTATTAGGAAACAAGATAACTTACTTAAAACAATAACTATTTTCAAACTATCACACAACTGCCCATAACATTGGGTTTGCTGCAAGGCTGGCTGGACATTGGAGCAATGGTCATTTTATCGCTGTTGTGCTTCATCTGGGCTGGACGTACATTGTTGGGCTTTTGTTTGTTAACCTGTACTTTTATATCTTTAATCAGCAGCGGTTCCGGGCAGGACGAGCAATGAATTCCAGCCCTGCAGCAAGCCCTGCTCGTTGGCTGTAATGCGTAACTGAAACTGGTCAATTATGGAAACTCCTTTTTTAAAAGACAATCAGTTCGCTGTTGGTAAAGCTCAATTATCAACAGGACATGTTCTCAGTAACGATGGTACAATATTTTCAAATGGGCAAAGTATAAATGACATGTATGAAATATTTGATAGCTACCAGGAAGCAGAACTTTTCGTTATACAAAAAATAAAGGATTACCCAGAAATTGAGTGTTGGATAGTAAATGCAAAAGGGGAGCATATTATCACCTATGATTATGGCGGTGAGAGAAAGTTCAAAAATATATAACCACATCACAGCACTACAGCCAACATTAGGTTTGCTGCTATGGGGGCAGACGGAAGGAAATCCAGGCATTACTCCCCTATTCAGCTTTGGCTATGGGTTTGACCTTTAACTAATCGGTTTTACATTTAAAATAAAATTCGTTTCTTTAATCAGGCTTTGTGGGGTGGGCGGACACAGCAACAATCCCCCACAGCAGCAAGCCTGCCACGTTAGCGGCTATATTATGAGACTCTTCACTACTGTTATATTGCTTCTTACATCTGGGTATATCCTTGGACAAAAGAAGCAGTGCTATTGTGGCAAGGACACATTAATGAATAATGCAACAGTAAGCTGTGAGACAATCAAATTAAAAAACAATTCTAAACTCTATTGGCAATACAATTGCGACAAAATCTGGTTGACACTTGAAAATAAAAATGGTAAGAAAGTAGTCATTGATAAAGTTGAGGTTGAATTTTATGGATATGCTTACCGACTCGGTTATCATTTAATCAAAGAGTATAAAAGTAATTTGCTTTTTAGAGCTGGTTGTCCTGCTACTGGGCCTTGCACTTACATTCTTGTCGACAAATCAGATGGGAAAAAGATAAAAGAGTTTGATCATCTTATTTGTATAGACACTGATAGCCAATTAGAAAATGCTCACCCCTATGAATATAATTTTATTGTTTATTTTACAGAAAAGTATGACAGCTTACTTGTCTATTTCATCGACACAAAAAAGAGATTAAAAATCCCCTTCGACATAGAAAAGAATGAATTAACATCTGCGATTCCTGAACATCAATTTCTAAAAATGAGTAAAGAGGGTAATATTTTGACGCTGACCTATGAGAATGATAAGAATAAGGCTAATGAATTAAGAATAAATTTGGCACTCCAAAAATACAGCCGCTAACATTGGTTTGCTGCTATGGGGGCAGACGGAAGGAAATCCAGGCATTACTCCCCTGTTCAGCTTTGGCTATGGGGTTGACCGTTAACTAATTGGTTTTACTTTTAAAATAAAAAATCGTTTCTTTAATTAGGTTTTGCAGCTGGGCGGACACAGCAACAATCCCCCACAGCAGCAAGCCTGCCACGTTGTAGGCAATGTTTATGAAAACTCTACTCCCTTTCATCATTCTTTTGACACTTTTCTCTTGTAATACAAAGAGACCAGAGAGTACAAACAGTTTTCGTACCTTAGTTAGCGACACATCTGTTACTCATCGACCAGTCTTTGAAATTAATTTTAGTAAAACTCAGAGCGAATTTCTTAACCTACCAATCATTTTTAAAGGAGTTGACAGCTTCGAACTAAGAGTCTGGTCTTTTGGCATTTGGACACGGACTGATTTGTTCATATTACGATATTCACAGAATAAATGGGTTGCTTCAAATTATATTTATTACGACACTGATAATATAATTGACAGCTTACATCTCATAACAAAACAAGTAGCTAATGACACAGCAAGCAAAATTCAGCACTATTTAACTAAAGACAGTATATTAAATCTTCCAACCCAAATTGCAATTCCAAACTTTAGAGACAATACTGCAGACGGGGAAACTTTCTACATTGAAATTGCAACAAAGAACTTTTATAAACATTTATGCTATCACAACCCCGAATATTTTACCGACCAATACACTAAACAATTTTCTAGGCTTTTAAATTTTATAGAATCAAATTTCAAGATTTACTACCCATACTAGGCTGACTCAATAACACTGCCTACAACATAAGGTTTGCTGCTATGGGGGCGGACGGAAGGAAATCCAGGCATTACTCCCCTATTCAGCTTTGGCTATGGGGTTGACCGTTTACTAATCGGTTTTACATTTAAAATAAAAATTCGTTTCTTTAGTCAGGCTTTGCAGCCGGGCGGACACAGCAACAATCCCCCACAGCAGCAAGCCCTGAACGTTGCTTGCAAGCCTAGCAGACGCTACCGAAATCGATTTCACAATACATTTATAGCAACAGCAAAATTTCGTTACTTAAACAACTCCTACGCATTAAATTCTACTTAAACGTAGTATTGACAAATGTTACTATCTACCTAACAATCGATCATGTGGAAATATCAAAGCGAACCGGGAAATCCATTAAATTTGTATTACCCCTACGAAGGAAAATGTAGCATATGAAGATTCCGAAATTCAAAAAACAAAATATAAATATTGCTTTTTGTATCGTAGCATTAGGACTTGTAGTATTTGAAATAGTGCAGCTTATAGATGCTTTAAAAATACATGATAATTTTAAGATTTTCATGCGAGTAATCTTATTACTTTTTTGGATCGCCTTTCTAATAAAGTATTTAGTTGCCGTCATGCAGAATAGAGAACAAATGTAAGGAGGCCGGCCTGCAGGCAACATAAGGTTTGCTGCTATAGGGGCGGACGGAAGGAAATCCAGGCATTACTCCCCTATTCAGCTTTGGCTATGGGGTTGACCGCTTACTAATCGGTTTTACTTTTAAAATAAAAAATCGTTTCTTTAATCAGGTTTTGGAGCCGGGGCGGACACAGCAACAATCCCCCACGGCAGCAAGCCTGCCACGTTAGCTGCAATTACTAGTAACTTTATGACAAAAGAAGAGATATTGAAGTTTATTTCGGAAAATCAGGGCGAACAGCTCTTAGATTTCTACGACAAGACTTACGAGAAGTTAAAAGATTTGAATCGCAGAATTGATAAAATCTCGCTTTTTTTGATAGTCCTTGTATTTCTATACTTCATCGCTTCAAGCGCTACAATTTCGTCATTTTCAATTGGCCCAATTGCAATATCTGACATCTCCTTGATTAGCCAACTAATCCCTATCCTCTTTGCCTGGCAATTGTTAGACTTAGCAATCACTTCTGGACATAAGTCAGAATTACATACAACAGTAAAATTCCTTTTTCTTTCCATTTATAAACAGGATGTCAATCCAAAAGATTTAGAAACAGGAGGATTTAATGTATTCACAAGGATTATTTTGCCTTTCTCTTATACCCATGAACTATCAAAGTTTAGTAAAGAAAAGAAAATAAATATAGCTATAGGTTGTCTAGGGGGTTTGCTTGTTATACCTCTGCTTTTATTGATTTTTTTACCTTTCTATTTTGAATATTACATGCTTAAAGAAGTTTATTTTAAGTACTATTCGACAACATTTGGTAAACTTTCATTCTATTCATCATTATGGATAATAGCTATGGTTTTTTATTATTACATTAATACTACTTTTTTGGCCTTAAAAAATTATAAGGCTGGAAGAGTATAAATACTGCAGCTAACATATGGTTTGCTGCTATGGGGGCAGACCGAAGGAAATCCAGGCATCACTCCCCTATTCAACTTTGGCTATTGGGTTGACCGTTAACTAATCGGTTTTACTTTTAAAATAAAAATTCGTTTCTTTAATCAGGTTTTGCAGCTGGGGCGGACATAGCAACAATCCCCCACAGCAGCAAGCCTGCCACGTTGGCTGCAATGCCGACACTGCTAACTTGAAACAGTTGAGTAAAGAAATAACAAAGCCATTGACATATTTTGATTAGATGGTTTCATATTTGAAAAGTAAAAATCAAAAAACTTAAACTTCATCTATATGAAAAATAGAATAATACTTTGGCTTAACCTTGCAATGTGGTTTTTGCTTTTTGGCGGCATGCTTTTCGACATGCTCGTAGTTGCTGTAAATTGGAAATCTGGCAGCATCGCAGACATTCAGCATTGGCATAACTTCTTTCGCATTACCAATCCCGGCGATTTTTTCGCTGTGAAATATGGTGTTTTGCTTTTTGCTATTGTTTCTCTAATTGCATATTGGAAAACTTCCAAAGCAATTCGTTCTCTTTTAATAGTCGGACTTGTTGTGACTTTTGCCGACATGGCTTTTACTATGCTTCATTTTGTTCCAATAAATATCTACATGGACGGTTCAAATTTAGACCCAGTATTAACCCAACAAAAAGCCAATTCTTGGTTTACACTAAATTATCTGAGAATATTGCTTGATTCTATTGGACTTTATGTTGCAGCCAGAGCATTACATAAATCATATGTTACAAGCCATAACAGCTGACCAACTTCTAATATCTATTGAGCAAATCGGAGGTGCAGTAGCACATGCAGGCAAATTTGGGTTTGCTGCTATGGGGGCAGACGGAAGGACATCCAGGCATTACTCCCCTATTCAGCTTTGGCTAAGAGGTTGACCGTTAACTAATCGGTTTTACATTTAAAATAAAATTCGTTCCTTTAATCAGGTTTTGGGGCCGGGGCGGATACTGCAATGATCCCCCACAGCAGCAAGCCTGCCACGTTAGCGAATATGCTATGAAACCCTACAATTCTAAATAACATTAAAAGAAAAGACACACATGACAAATGCCGTAGAAATTGAAAGCCTATCTAAAGATTACGGCAAAATCCGGGCACTAGAAAATATTATACTCAATGTTCCGGAAGGTTCAATTTACGGGTTGGTTGGACCAAACGGTGCAGGAAAGACTACTTTGATAAAAGCCCTTGTTGGGACGTTGAAACCAACTAAAGGCCAAGTAAGGGTATTGGGATTAGACCCATTGCAAAACAAGTGGGAACTACGCAGACAAATCGGTTATATGCCACAGACGCCTGCATTGTACGATGACCTCTCTGCAAAAAAGAATATCATGTTTTTTGGAGAAGCACAAAATGTTAGCGATTTAGAAAAAAAGACAGACGACATTTTAGCTTTTGCTGAGCTGACGAACAGGGCGAATGACTTTGTAAGGACTTTTTCGGGAGGAATGAAAAAAAGAGTTTCGCTTTGTTGTGCACTTATCCATCAACCGAAAATTGTTTTTTTGGATGAACCAACGGCTGCTATTGACCCACATTTAAAAATCCAGTCATGGAACCTGTTTCGCAAGCTTGCTAAATCAGGAGTGACTTTATTTATCAGTACTCACTTAATGGACGAAGCCTTATTATGTGATAGAGTTACCATCCTCGGAAACGGCCAAATTATTGCCGTTGACACACCTCAGAAAATACTTGAAAGAGGAAAAACAGTATTCAAATTTTATGAAAATGGAGAAATGAAACAAAGTGTCATAGACTCAACTCCCGAAAGTCTTGCGCAAGAATTACATAAATTGGGATTAAATCAAAATATTACATCTATCTCTTTTCATCCTTCTAACATTGAAAGTATCGTTCTGGATATTATTAAGGAAAAAGAAGAATCAGAAACAAAACAATGAAGACATTCATTATCGCCAAGCGTATAGTAAATCAAATGCAGGGAGATAAAAAATATCTGGCACTTTCCATTATTGCCCCACTCATTATCATATACTTTCTAAAACTTCTCTTTAATGCTTTTCCGCCAAACGTTCCGATAACAAACTTTACTATTCCCATCGGTGCTTTAATTGTCCATTTCTTGAGCTTTCTTCTGTGTGCCATACTTCTTGTGCAGGAAAGAACAAGAGGGACGTTAGAGAGAATGCTCATCAGCGGATACAAGCGAACATCAATTATCGGGGGTTATACACTCGGGTATATAGGGCTTGCAACAATTCAGGCAGCAGCGGTTCTTTTTGAATCACTCTGGCTTTTTAATCTAGAATATAGCGGGCAGACAATTTTCCTTTTGTTCATTGTCATCTGGCTGCTTGCTGTTGTATCGGTAATGCTTGGAATCTTTGTATCTACATTTGCACAAAACGAAGGACATGTTTTCCCTTTTATTCCCCTAATCATTCTCCCTTCCGTTTTTCTGACAGGACTAATTATTGACACAAACACTCTTCCGGGGTGGGCTGCATTTATCGGAAAATGCCTTCCTTTGCATTATGCAATTAATATAATTCATGAAATCATAAAACCAGAATATTCATTGCATAATACGTATTTGGATTTTGCACTTCTCATTGGATACATTTTTCTTCTGTGGATTCTTGCTTCACTAACACTCAACGAAACTGAGTGATAAATGAAAGCCAAGTTTATGTGCTTGTTGGACGAAGCACATCCGATAACATTGGGTTTGCTGCTATGCTGGCAGACGAATAAATCCTCATCTTTTTGTTCGCTCTCAGCAGCGGTTTCGGCAGCCGTAATTCTATTGGGCTTCAATTCTTGGCTGGACGTTATAAATTCCAGCACAGCAGCAAGCCCTGTCCGTTATGGGCAATTTTAGCGCCCCCCTACAAACAGACACTTCCGACTGAAATTTTAGACTTTCTTAAAAATAATTTGCGAAACCGAAAAGTTGCACATATATTTGCAACCAATTAGTTGCATTAATTAAAAAGACAAATGCGTAGAGATATTTTTCAAGCAATTGCTGACCCGACAAGACGAGCCATTATCGCCTTAATTGCGTTACAGGCAATGACACCTAACGCCATTGCCGGCAACTTCAACACGACACGGCAGGCTGTTTCAAAACACTTACGCATTTTAACAGAAAGCGAACTTGTAAAACAAGAACAAAAAGGGCGAGAAATTTACTATTCACTTGAAATTGACAAAATGAAAGAAATAGATAAATGGTTGGAGCAATACCGGAAAATTTGGGAAAACCGGTTTAATCAATTAGACAATCTACTATCAACAATTAAAAAGGATAAAAAATGAACAATTTACTATTTGACTTTACGGTTGACGAACCAACCAACTCGGTTTTAATAACCAGAGAATTTGATGCAGAACTTTCATTAGTTTGGGATGCGTTTACCAAACAGGAAATTCTTGACCAATGGTGGGCTCCAAAACCGTTGGTTTCAAAAACCAAAGTAATGAACTTTGAAGTAGGTGGGCGAAGATTTTATTCGATGGTATGGCCTGAAGGACAAGAATATTGGGGAGTGAAAAAATACACTTTAATAAATCCCAAAACCAATATAAAATGGTTGTCTTCTTTTACCGACAAAGACGAAAACATTAATGCCGAATTACCAACTTCAGAATGGGAATTGAATTTTAGTGAACAAAACGGAATCACAAAAGTAAGTATTGTTATAAAAAATAAAACACTTGCTGACATTGAAATGATTATACAAATGGGCTTCAAGGAAGGCTTCACAATGACATTAAACGAATTAGAAAATTTATTACCAACTTTAAATAAATAATGCAATGAAAAAGTACAAACTTAAATTTTTGACCGCATTGGTGATAGCGGGCCTGATGGGTTGTGGAAATTCTCAGCAGAATTCTCACAAAAACAGTAAAATTGATTCAACTTCCAATCAAACTTTAAATAAAAAACCTGGTATGATTAGACAAAAAATAACACCTTGTCTTTGGGTGGATAAAGATGCAAAGGCAGCAGTAGATTATTACCTTTCTATTTTCAAAAATGGTAAACTGAAAGAATATCGCCAATACAAGAATCCACCTCAAGGAAAAGAGCAAGGTGGTCAGGATAACTTCGAAACAGCGGTTATGGAAATTGGTGATATTGAATTTAGTATTTTAGCTGCAGGTCCATACTTCAAGTTTAATGAATCTGTTTCATTTGTTATTAATTGCAAAGACCAGGCAGAAGTAGATTATTATTGGGATGCTTTGACCACAAACGGTGGAGAAGAAGGTTCTTGTGGGTGGTGTAAAGACAAATATGGTTTATCGTGGCAGGTTGTTCCGGTTGAATATTTTGACCTTATTAACAGCGATGACCCTAAAATCAGAGAAAAGGCAATGAAGAATACATTTAAACAGAAAAAGCTAATACTTTCAGAACTTAAATGAGCTAAATAATATCGGCTAAAAAGGACAAGTCAGAATTTGGATACGAATAAGAATTAAAACTGCCTATAACATCGGGTTTGGCAAAATGGGGCGGACGAAAGCCGTGTTTCAGCAGTGGTAATTCTTTTTTGCTTCATATCGGGCTGGCCATTATTAATTGAGCTAAGTGCAAATCATCAACATTAATTTATAAATTTAGCTTCGGTTTGCTGGGGCGGACGGAATAACATTCCCCCACTTCGCCAAGCCCTGCCGCATTGGCTGAAATTATATTCAACTCTCTAAACCTTTGTAGATGATGAATATTGAAATAATAACCGAGGGTTTAGAATTGGACGTACACGGATTCTCAAGTATTGCCTCAAATGGAGATTATGCAGGAACAGCATTTAAGTTAATGGATAAAATGTGGAAAGTAGTCAAGTCAAATGAATTCGGTAATAAAGGAAAAAATATCTGGATTTATGAGCAAGGAAATACTGTGTTTGCTGGCGTAGAACTGACAGAAATCCCAAACCCTGGTAGTCCTCTTGAGCACAAGCGATGGCACTTATCGAAATACGCTTATTACAAACACGTTGGTCCTTATAACTTAATAAAACAAATTGGCCAGGCTATGAATCGGGAAATCGAAAGGCTAGGTTTTGAAGTGAAGCTGCCATATATAGAAATCTACGGTCACTGGACAAATGATGAGAGCAAACTGGAAACAGAATTACTTATGAGTTTAAAATAACTTCAGCCAACGTGTTTGCTGCAATGGGGGCAGACGGAAGGGAATCCAGGCATTACTCCCCTATTCAACTTTAACTATGGGGCTGACTGTTTACTATTCGGTTTTACTTTTAAAATAAAAATTCGTTTCTTTAATCAGGGTTTGCAGCCGAGCGGACTCAGCAACTATCCTCACAGCAGCAAGCCCGCCACGTTGTGTGCCATGCTTAAACTTCACGAAATAACCCGGATCATTATGACTACTGCAATTGAATTGAAAATCAAACATTTTCTTATACTACTAATTACTCTTTTTTTACTAATTATTCTCACTTCACAGCCATCTACTGCCCAATGCACCACCAATCATGTAGTTCATCGAACTGGATCCGTAATAATGAATGGAATTACCGTTACAACTACTTCAAAAGGACAAACAGATTCACTAAATTATTGTCCCAGTAGTACTTTCCCATATCTAATCGGCGCTATTCAGGGAACTAATGTTAATGGAAATGGTTCTTTCTCATTTACTTTCTCACCGCCTGTTGATACTATTACTTTAAATTTCAGTGGAATATCGTACAGACAAAATCAACATGAGGAACTGATTGTACTGACTGTAAATGGAGCCCACTATCCTATTCCCTCTGTTGGCATTTCCAATGGTTGCAATCCGCTGGCAGTTTTGACAACTTCTGGGGATATTAGAGGCTGTTCAAATTGCACTACTTCCGGCTGGAGTGGCACTATTATAACAGGGCCTATTGATTCAATAACAATTCTTGACAGCGTAGTCATAGGAATGCCTAATGGTTCTCTGTTTTCATTATTTTTTTGTGGAAAATTTACGCCTCAAATTGTACCCGATGGTGAAATTAAAGTAAGTGTCTACCCAAACCCTTTTCATGAAAATTTAAACGTGGTTTTAAATGAAAATAAAACTGCCGAAATAATCATTTATGACATTACTGGCAGAAAAATATTTACTTCGGGATTTACCAAATCAATTATAATTAATACGAGTAGTATAGCCACTGGAGTATATGTATATAAAATCATTTTCAAGAAAAAAATATTAAAAAAGGGGAAACTAATTAAACAATAATAATTAAAAATTCAAATTAGCACCAACACATAGGAGGGTTATTGCTGCAAGTGTGGCTGGACGTTGCACCCTCGGAATACGCAACATCAAGTACCCGAGACATTTCCGGAAAGAAACAACTTCAAACTTCCCTACGTTTCCTCTTTGAAATAAATATTTGCGAAAAATATTTGCGAAACCGAATAGTTGCGCTTATATTTGCAACCGATTAGCTGCGGAAGTAAAAATTTAAACAAAATGAGACGAGACATTTTTCAGGCAATAGCCGACCCCACCAGACGGGCAATCATTACCTTAATTGCTTTTCAGGCAATGACTCCGAATGCCATTGCTGACAACTTCCACACTACCCGGCAAGCAGTTTCAAAACACCTTCGAATACTTTCCGAATGCGAGTTGGTAAAACAGGAACAGCAAGGCAGGGAAATTTACTACTCACTTGAAATTGAAAAAATGAAAGAGATCGATAAATGGTTAACCCAATTCAGAAAAATTTGGGAAACCAGGTTCACTCAACTTGACAATGTATTAGCAACTATTAAAAAACAAAAAAAATGACAAACAATTTGCTATTTGATTTTACCGTAGACAAAGCATCGAAAACGGTATATATAAAAAGGGAATTCAATGCTGAATTGTCATTGGTATGGGATGCGTTTACCAAAGCAGAATTAATTGACCAATGGATTGCGCCAAAGCCCATGACCTCAAAAACAAAATACCAGGATTTTAAAGTGGGGGGGAAAAGATTTTATGCCATGGTAAGCCCCGCAGGTGATGAGCGCTGGGCATTGCAGGAGTACAGGTCCATTACGCCGAAGACAAACTTTAAAATGTATAATGCTTTTGCAGACAAGGATGAGAATCCTGAAATGTATGGTTCTGAATGGGATCATACTTTCAGCGAACAAAACGGAACAACAATAGTGAGCATCACTATTTACAATGAATCCCTTGAAAGGTTAGAGAGAATACTTGATGGCTTCACGCAAGGAATGAAAATGTCATTGAGCAACCTGGAAAATCTACTGGCAACTTTATCGAAAAAATGATCTTCGTTTTCAAAACCTCTGTAAAAACCAAAATGCAGGTAAAGAAACTCAAACCGCATATTGACAGAATACTGCCAAATGCAAAATGGAATTTCGACCTTGCAGACTGCGATAAGATCCTGCGTGTTGACAGCGAAGAGAATGCCGTTTCGAAAATAATTGATCTGCTGAATGTTCATAATCATAGTTGCGAAGAATTAGCGTGAAAAACAGCTAAAAAAACAAAGGAAAATAAACAATTAAACAATCTAAAAAATAAAGATCATGCCTCTTATCAATCCTCATATTAACTTCAACGGAAATGCCGAAGAAGCATTTACCTTTTACAAATCAGTATTTGGCGGAGAGTTTGCAAAGATTATCCGTTTCAAAGACCTTTCAGGCCCCGAATTCCCGGTAGCAGAAAAAGAAGAAAATAAAATTATGCATATTGCTTTGCCCATCGGTAAAACTAATATGCTGATGGCAAATGATGTTCCGGAAATTATGGGAAAAACAAACGAAAATGAGAACAGGAGTAAAATTGTAATAAATACAGAAAATAAAGAAGAAGCAGACAGGTTATTTAATGGGCTTTCAGCAGGAGGACAAATAGAAGGGGCTATTGGTGATGCTCCCTGGGGTTCATACTTTGGTTGTTTTAGAGATAAATACGGTATTGAATGGATCGTGGTATTTGACCCAGAATATAAAGCATAATTGCAGCTGGAGAATTTCTATGAAAACTTTAAAATGTAATTTGAAAAGCAAAGTAAGTAACCCGTAATTTTATATTTATATGAACGTGCAAAAACAAATCGCAGCGTATATTACCAGCCAGTCTGAACCAAAACGCAGCGACATGCAGGCATTGCACCGCATCATCCTGGAAGTAATGCCGGCATGTAAATTATGGTTCTTAGATGGCAAAGACAGCAAAGGAAAAACTGTTTCTAATCCTAATATAGGATATGGATCTTACCCCATAAACTATGCTGATGGAACAACCAGGGAGTTTTATCAAATTGGTTTGAGCCCAAACACAACCGGGGTCTCTGTCTATATCATGGGCATCAAGGATAAGACATACTTAGCCCAAACCTATGGAAAAAAAATCGGCAAGGCAAGCGTGACCGGGTATTGCATTAAGTTCAAAACACTGAATGATATAAACATTGATATTCTTGAAGCGGCAATACGAGATGGGGTTGAGATAACGGACAAAATTAACTGACGAAAAACGACGAACATCTGACAGACAGCTTGGCTACGCTGATTACAAGTGGGCCGGGGAAGTTAAGACGGGGGCTATGGGATCTTAAGTAGAAATAAGATGAGAAAAAGTAATTGTTTTATCGTGGTTGCGATGCTTTTGAAGACAAATAAAGCAGTATTTTTCCAACCCCACGAACCGCAGCCACGGGTTTGCCGGCAAGCTTTCTCCGGCATCCGATAGCTATCGGATTTATCATTGCCAGTCATCGGCTATGGGTTTAACCATTTAATTATTGGTCTGCGTTTTAAAAAAAAATCGTTACTTTATTATGCTCCGGGATTGGGCGAACACAGTAACAATTTCCGAACATCAGCGGTAAGCGTAAGAAAAACCTTAAATATCAATGATAAAATAAAAATACTTTTATAGACAATGAAAAGAATGTCATTGACGATAACACTAATTGCGGCTTCGTTTCTATTAGGTTTCGCTTTTAAGACAATATTATCTAACAAAAAAAATACAAAAATGAAAAAAGTAACAGGAATAGGAGGCATTTTCTTCAAATGCAAAGACCCAAAAGCAATTAACGAATGGTATAAAACACACCTTGGGTTTGACACAAGCCCATATGGAACAAGCTTTGAATGGCGGCAGATTGATGACAGTACTAAAAAGGGACTTACCCAGTGGAATCCTTTTGCAGAAAACACAAAATATTTTGAGCCTTCAACAAAGGACTTTATGATAAACTACAGAGTAGAGAATTTAGAAGCATTGGTTGAAGAACTAAGAAAGGAAAACGTAACGATCGTCGATAAAATTGAAACTTATGATTATGGAAAATTTGTTCATATTTTAGATATTGAGGGAAATAAAATTCAATTATGGGAGGCCAAAGATTAGACTATGATTGAATTGCTGGTTGGCAAGCAAAATAGAAATGCCATACTATCCAGCAATGAGAATTTTACCTTTGCCCAAATAAATAAAATAATGCTGGTAAGTGAAATAAAAACGGCAATGCCAATCGTAGTTATGCCACGAGACAAGGTGTGAGCAAATCAAAATAATAACATTACAAATATGGCAACAAAAAAAGAATTGACGCCAAAACAACGGGCAGAACTGCTCAACACATTAAAAACCCGTTTTGAGAAAAACATGAACCGCCATAAAGCAGTTGAATGGGCCAACGTACAGGTAAAGCTGGATCGGCCAGCTGGCAGAGAAAAACTGTGGTCGCTCAATGAAATGGAAAGAACGGGCGGAGAACCGGATGTTATTGGCTATGATAAAAAGACGGGCGAATACATTTTTTATGATTGCGCTGCGGAAAGTCCGAAAGACCGCAGAAGTATTTGTTACGACCACAAAGCACTGGAGTCGAGAAAAGAATTTAAACCGAAGAATAGCGCAATGGGTATGGCTGCTGCCATGGGCATTGATCTTTTAACGGAAGAACAATACCGGCAACTGCAGCAGCTTGGAGATTTTGATACCAAAACATCGAGCTGGGTGAAAACACCTGCTGATATCAGAAAACTCGGTGGGGCTGTTTTTTGTGACCGCCGTTACGATACTGTCTTTACCTATCACAACGGTGCCGAATCTTATTATGCCGGCAGGGCATTCCGTGGGTTGTTGAGGGTTTGACCATCGTAAAAACAGCGAAATCCTGATTTGATAACGGCCAGTTTTTAAATGGACCATCCCGGGTGCAGCTATTGGGCCAATGACTGGAAAATGTTAGCGGCAAATTCCCGAACTACCGTAATCCCCGGCACTAACAGAACCCCGTTATCTTTACACCCATAAACCAAACTGCAAAGAATAAATAATCGCATGCAAACTCCTGTAACCACCAACCCAATAAACATAGGCATGCGCCTTGCCGCCATGCTGCTGGATCATTTCTTTATGACGATGATAGCCATGCTGTTTTTTATTCCGGGGCTTATTGCAGATTTTTCCAGGGCCTTTAAGGTATCACACGAACAGGTAAGCCCAGAATTTTTAGGCGGCTCATGGGCGTATATCGGATTGATCGGGTTTGCGCTCTACTTCTGTAAAGACATCATCAATGGCCGCGGCATTGCCAAACGGATATTGAAACTGCAGGTGGTAGACAATGCAACCGGCGAAGTTGCCAGCCCGATGAAGTGCTTTATAAGAAACCTGCTTTGCGTCATCTGGCCCATCGAAGCGATTATTGCTCTCACCAACACCAGCAGGCGCCTGGGCGACCGGCTTGCCGGCACAAAACTGGTACCCTATGACCCGTCGCTGGAAAAGCCAGGATTCAATATTGGTAAAGCATTACTTCCACTTGTACTTGCTTATGCTTTGATGTTGCTCTTCCTGCAACTGCTGCCAAAACCAGGCATGCATGCAACAAAATATGTTGAGGCCGCTTATGACCAGTCAGCCAGTAAGGAACTGGAAAAACTGCTTACGGATAGTTTGGGCCAATATTTTACTCCCGATATAAGAGTTTATGACTCGGTTAAAAACAGCAACCTGAAATACGTTTCCGTAATACTGCGACTCAAAAAAAATGATATTGAAGACGATAACAGCTATCGCCGGCTTCATGAAGCAACAACAAAGCTGGTCTACTCTAAATTGCCAGCCGAAACATTTACAGGGCAACTTCAATATGTGTTCCAGGCAACCGGCCAATTTCATGGCAGGAGCACGCCGTTTGGAACATCTATGAAATAAAAAGAGCAACTCCTTCAAATGATACCCCTGCACAAGACCTGTGGCAGCAAAGGGTAGATCAATCTATCGCCCGATCTTCATTTTTTCTCCGCCTGCTAAAGTTCCGCCTGGAAAATAGGCATGAAAGCTTATAGGCCCCGGCTATATGTGAAGTTTGTAACATTTATATAAAATCATATAACATTTTTAGTGATTGTTGTTTCGAACTTTGTAAGTGGGTTCCGATGAACCAATTTCCAAATATCTTATCAAAACGCCGCAATATTATTATGTAACAATAAACTGTTTTTATGAAAAACTTTTCTCCTTTTGTCAAAAGATCTGTGCTTACGTTCCTCTTGCTTTTCCCGATGCTGTTTTGTTTTGCCACTACCTGGTACATCAGTCCCGGGGGTAGCGATGCAGCAGGCAATGGTACTATTCTCAGCCCCTGGAAAACACTGTACAAAGCCACACAAACAGTGATCACTGCCGGCGATATCATTCATGTGAATGCTGGAACTTATACAGAAACCATACAATGCAATTTACGGGTTGGCGTAAGCATTGAAGGTGTGGGTACCAGTTCCATTATCAAAAGCAGCCTGAGCGGTGATTATGTTGCCTTACTCGTAGCAAGTTCACCGGAAGGAACGAACGGTAACCAGCATATCAGCAATTTAAAATTCGATGGGCAGTTGCTTTCTACATACTGGGCGATATGGATAAGCGGGCGCAGTAATTTCAGCATGTATGATTGTACGGTGGTGGATTTTAAAGACAGGGGCATTATTTTCAGTGCAAGGGATGACCTTCTGGACGGTCCGCCAAACAGCACTTACGCTACCGGGAATAGTTTTCATGATAACATCGTAAATAATTGTGCTGCTTATAATCTTTCCACCGGTGTATACGGCAGGGGTTGCTTAAATATTGGCGGCCAGGACGGGATGCTGATATACAATAACACGATCACCCAGACACAACGAAATGAAGGATTCAATGGCTGGCCGATAAAATACTGCAATGATGGCTATTTACGGGGCGTAAAGATCTACAACAACATTCTTACAAAAGAAGCATACGGCGGAGATTATCCCGGGCAGAGCGGATGGGATTTTTGTATCGAATTATTTCACATACAGGGATTGGAAATTTCCGGCAATACCATACAGGGAAGCATCGACCTGAATTACAATACAAAAGGAACCTATGCCTATTGTGCCTGGATACATGGCAACAGGTTGAGCCGTGCGGTAGTGAACAGCCATTATGAAAGCGGGATCATTTTTGAATTTGATACAGAAACAGCCATCGTGGAAAATAACATACTGAATAATATATCAAGCGGCATCCAGTTCAATACAAGGAATTTAACCGTTGTATCCAACTGTACCATCCGCAAAAACCTGATCTCAAACCTGGGTACCTCTTCCGGTACGGGTTCCGCCGGAGGCATCCTGATCATCAGCGAGGGAACAGAAAACGCAGTAATAACCAATTTCAATGTTTACAATAACACCATCACATCCCGTATACCTGGTGCACCATGGGTAGGAATAGATTTCAGTTCCATTAACAACGGTTCTGCAAATAATATAAACATCCGCAACAACATTGTAACCGGCTTTGGCGAAGCCTGGTTCAAAGGCGGCAATAATACCAACATGACCAATGTAGTGGTTACTCATAATGATGTTAATGGCAATGCCAACGGAAATCTTCCGCTTTTTCCCGGGGGCAATCCCGGCAATTACACCTACAGTAATAATATTACCGTTAACCCGCTGTTTGTTGGCAACGGTAATTTTACCTTGCAGGAAACCTCGCCCTGCATCAATACAGGAGTTAACGTAGGCCTGCCTTACAGTGGTTCTGCTCCCGACATAGGCTATGCCGAATATGCAGCCGGTGGCCCGGTACCGATCAAATTAGTTGACCTGTCTGTTCGGGAAGTGAATGCTAAAAATCAGTTAGACTGGACCACAGCTACAGAAAGCAACAGCTCTCATTTTAATATTGAAAGAAGCAGCAATGCACAAGCGTATCAAACCATTGGCCGGGTTAATGCCAGTGGTTTTTCAACAACCGATATAAGATACAGTTTTACAGATGTGGCTCCGCTTAACGGAATTAACTATTACCGGCTGGCCATGATAGATAAAGATGCAACCCTGGAATACAGTAAAACAGTTTCAATCACCAATAAAGGAAACAATGCAACGTCCATTATATATGCTGATCTGAGTGCCGGAACCAACGCTGCTAAAATAGTAATTAACAGTGCAACAAATCAAACAGCCGGCCTTACTATTATTGACGCCAGTGGAAGAACTGTTTTAAACTACGGTATTACTTTACAAAAAGGAAGCAACACAATTAATAAAGGCATTCCCGGGTTAGCAAAAGGCATTTATTATATCAGGTTATTTACTCCTGGTGAAACAGTTGTAAAAAACAGTTTTGCCCATGAGTAATACGTAACAATGCTTTATAGCAGTTCCAGCACATGCTTGTGAATATTAGCAGCCAGTTTATCGGTGGGTACGTCATTGGCATCGCCGCCAAAGGGGTCTTCAATTTCTTCGGCAATAATTTCCAGGCTGCCCAGCACGTAAAAGATAAATGCCACCACGGGCACAGCATAATAACCCAGCGTAAAGGCAAAACCAAAAGGCAGGCTCATCACGTAAAAGAAAATGAATTTTTTTATGAACACACTGTAAGAAAAAGGAATGGGTGTGTTCTTGATCCGTTCGCAGGCGCCGCAAATATCGGTGAAGGATGACAGTTCTGCATTGATGAAAAGCAATTGGGCGTCGCTGAGTTTTTTATCCCGGTACAGGTCGTTGATATGTTCCGTCATCAATGCCGCCACCTGGTTTGGTATGTGTTTATCGGCATCTATCTTTTTTGCAAGATGTGCCATCTCTGCTCCTTCAAATAACTCCACCCTTGTTTTTTCACGGCGCAAATGATTGTGCAATGCATAGGCATAGGCCGGGATGATCTTTCTGAAGAAACTTCGGTTGATCGTATCATCTTTTGGAAGAATGGCCGACATTTTCATGGCCAGGTTGCGGCTGTTGTTCACCAGGCTGCCCCATAGTTTCCTTCCCTCCCACCAGCGCTCGTAAGCCGTGTTGGTTCGGAATACCAGCAGCATTGATATTGCAAAGCCAAGCAGGCTGTGCATGATGGGTATGTTCTTTACATAGCTGTCGGGCCCCAGTTTCCACCAAACAATTTCTGTATAAGAAACGATGGCACTGTACACAGCAATGCCGATCACCAGGGGCAATAATTTTCGGAATGTATCTGCCTTATGAAAGCGGAAAATAAAACTGAACCACTCTTTGGGGTTGTAATTGATCATACACAAAAATAACAGGAATGCGCTGTTGAGTGCAAAAGTTTTTTGAACCACATAGGAACACAGGGCACATAGACCGGAACAGTATCTTACCCTTTCTATGTGGTTCAGGTATTTATTGCTCCAGTATTTTGACTGCTTCTGCTATCCAGTCAGTATCCGGCTTTAAGAATTGGTTTGGTTTTATGCCGGTATTATCAATGCCCTGTCCCACATCAAGCCGGCGGCTTCGGGTGGTGGCATACCAAAGCCGGTAAGGCATGCAGGAAAAGGAGGAATCACGCATGTTGGAATAATCAAGCGTACCATTTGTGTTCTCCCCCATCAGGGTCACTTTGCTGCTTTGCATGGCAGTCAGCAAAAACTGTTCGGTAGTGCTGGCACAGCCACGGTTAATAAGTATGGCCACTTTACGGGGATAAGCCGATGTTTTATACGAAGAATCAATTTCATCATCAACAATATTTACCAGTTTGCCTTTATTGTTTTCCATCGTTTCTATCATGCGGCTGATGGATTTTTTATTATCGTCCGGAATGTCGGGGTCGGAAAGCACTTTCTTCCAGCCTGCAATATTGGCTTCGGTTGCCAGTACATCCACGCCAATATTTTTTACAGGGCCCGTAACAATATAGGGCAGGATGGGCGTATAAGAAAAGTCGGAACCGCCGCCATTGTCACGCAGGTCAAGCACCAGGTTGGGCATACTGTTCAGTGCTTCCTGGTTTGCCTTGAAAACGGAGTCGATCCGTTTATAATTAGATGGGCCAAAATCCGATACCTGGATATAAAGTGTTTTATCAGAAAGCTTCTTTGATGACACAGGCACGTATGTAAATGACCGCTTTTCTTTTTTTGTTCCATCCCGCTGCCAGTCGCCGCCGATGCTGTTCTTTCCCAAATAAAACCATTCCACTTTGGGCATGTGGTTGCGTACATAAAGTATTCCTTTCAGCAGGCTGTCGTTCACGTATTTTGCTTCAAACTTTACCATCCCTTTTTTCCAGGAAGGAAGTTTTGAATCAATGATCACACCGATGTAGTCATGCAAAGGCGTTTTATCCTTGTACACCGCTATGGTATAAGCCGAATCAAAAATGAAATTATAAATGCCTTCATGCGTTGTTGAGGTACGCAGGGCTTCTATTTTTCCGGCAGGCAGGTCAACCCGCTTACGCTGGCTGATGTAAGCCGAGTCGAATGCTGTACTGAAAGTGGCGCTTACCTGTATGTGATCGTCTTTGAACATGTCGAGGTATTGAGAAATTATCAGCACGCAGTTGTCGCCCCCACCCTTACTGAGTTTGTAAAATTCGTTAACCTTTTTATCGTACCCCGATTTCGTAATCAGTTTCAGCTTATCAGTAAACCCGGCATAATTATGCTCCATGAATTGTTTGATGTGCAGGAATTCCTTTTCACAATCGCAGGTTTGAGCATTGGCTTTGTTGATGATAAGAAACAGCAGGAATAATTTAATGATCTTCATGAGTAAAGATTATGGTTTTGACTGAAAGTAAAGATAATTATTATAGCAATAAATACTGCGTTGGCCCGATGCCTGCCGGAACAACACAGTATTAAAATTAGCTGAATTGTAATTTACTTTATCTCACTCATCCACTGGCTGGCAAATGCCCTGGCTGCTTCTACCGCATCTTTACCTGCACGAAAGGCCATCTTCCACCGGCTGTCCTTTCTTTCATAGTCTTTATTCACAAAATATTTTTTGCCATTCTTATCGTAAAGCTGGGCACTGAAATCAATTCCTTCTGTAGCATCCAGGAATGCCTGCAGGTTTACTTTTACATACAGCAGGTGATTGGCCGGGTATTTTGCTTCCCAATCCTTCATGCTGTTCTCCCAGGATTGCTGCGTCATCTTTTTCATTTCCTCATAATTCTGCGCCCACATTTTGATGGTTTTATTATTGGGATCTTCCGCTTCCTTTAAATTCTTTTTAGCGGCATCCAGCATCTCTGTAAATATTTTCTGCGTTTGCGGCGTTGCATTTTTCAAAGACGCTTCTGAATTGGCCACATACTCTTTGGCCATTTTGATCAAATTAGCCCTCATCTCTTCCGGCGTATCAATCTTTTGTGCAGGTGCCGGCTTATTACGCTCCTTCAAAGCGGCATATTCTTTTTTAAATGCATCGGAATTGGCATATTGCTTTGCATACGTTGCGATGTCTTTTACAACGGCAGCCCGGTCGTTCACCAAAATGTTCTTCAGGTTGCGTATGCCGTAATGATCCAGCGAGCCACTCAGCAGGCTGCTGGCTATTTTACCATCTGCTTCCGCCTGGCTGATGCCCAGTTGTTTTAAAAAATCATCCTTTAATTTTTGTACCGTAAAGGAAAAAAGGAACAGGCTGAGGAGAACGAGGATGAATGCGGCGATGCAGATGCGTAGCCGGGTGATCAGTTTACTTAAAAGTTTCTTTCGCATTTTTTTGTTTTAAATGTTTACCACCATCAGTTTAGAACCGGGCATCACGGTAAGGTCTGAAACAGGGGCTGATCTTTTCAGCGCTTCGCTGTTTTCAGGTTTCTTTGCTTCCATGAGTTCCTGTTTTTCCAGTTGATTTTTTTTCAACTCCTTGTCGGCCTGTTTTATCTCCGTTACAAACAGTACGGGAAATGCCAGCATCAGTATGGTCAACTGTATCCCGAATTTTATCTTTTCCATTTTTAAATTTTTCATTGTTTAAATTGTTTTGATTTTGATGATGCAAAGTTGCTTCAGAATTTCTCCTGCAGGAAGTGCTGCATGCATGAATTGTGCTGATTGCCGCATGAATTGAGAAACCAGGCCGGGAGGCTCCAGAAAAGGGATTTCCATGAAAAATGAGCGAAGGGAAATGACTCAATTCATACACCCAGTTCCACAGTTCACCGGGGAAGGATAAGTTAACATACTGTGAAAGGATATATTTACATTCATACTGTTCAGCTAAAACAAGATCATCATGCAGCTAAAAATCACATGGAAATATATCCTGGCATTTGTAGCCCTCAATTTTATCATGGGCGAATTGCACGAGCAGGCACATATCAACACCGGCTTTTTTATCTGCGGCTGTTATGGCCCCAGGGATTTTAATGTATGGGCCACCTGCGACCAATGCATCAAACCGGCATGGGCTTACCTGGCAACACTTGCAGGGCCCCTGTTCTCCTGCAGCCTGATGTGGCTTGGAGCGATTTGGTTCAGCCAATCAACAAATGAAAAAAAACGGGTGATCGGCTTTTCTCTTCTCTTTGCCAATCTTCCTTTCGCAAGAATTTTTACGGCCCTCATGGGTGGTGGCGATGAAAAAGTTGTGATACAGGCCTTGATGGGTGATACCGGGAATTCACTGACCAGTAAAATAATTGCTGCATTTGTTGTTCTCCTGGTTTGTTTACCGCCAATGTTGATCGCAGGTAAAAAAATAAGGAATAAAAAACGCTGGGGCATTGTTACGGGTTTTGCAGTTATTCCATTGATCTATGGAATGTTTTACCAGCACATGTTCTTAAACTGGTTATTAAAGAAAAAAGAAGTGCTGCCGGAAACACATATTTTGGGAAGCCCCGACCTGGTGCTGTTCCATTTTGTACTTATGCTGTTGCTGCTGTTCTTATTCCGTAAAGGATTGCTGGAATTAAAAAATGCCGGGTAAAACTTAATTCACCCGGCATTTTATATGCACTGTTCAAAACCTGTTCTATCCCTGTTTAGCTAACCACTTTGCAGCAGGAATAATACTGCGATGGCTGACCGCATGATTCGTATTGGTTTAGTTGTTTGAAAGCTGGCGTATGGCTGTTTTTATTTTTGCGGTACCGGGATAAAGCAACTCATCCACATATTGGGAGAATAACCGGTTTGGTTCATACCGGGCAAATTCTTTACCCAGGGCTGCCACATTGGTTTTATAAATTTCGTTCATAAAGATCTCTTCCACGGCAGCCCTCACTTTTTCCGGCCTGGGTGTTTCTGTTTTCAGATTAATACCCAGTTTAAAATAACCAACCCGTGCACAGATCTCGTTCTTTCCTTCATGCAGGCCGGCCACTACCATGGGCAGTTTATTTTCAATACCCAGCATTACACCGCCGTAACCGCCATTGGTGATGTACACATCGGTGTAGGGCATCACATCAGCAAAGGGAATAAAATCTTCAATGATAAAATTCCGGTCGGGGAAACGCTCTTTCAATTCACTGGTTCCATTACCCCCGGTAGTGGCAACAACCAAAACCTTTGTATTCTTAAATGCCCTCAGTGTGGGCACAAGTATCTTTTCAATATCTTTTTCAACGGTGCCCTGTGTTACCAGGATAACTTTTTCAAATTCATTCAGCCGGCTATCGAACCAGGTTTCTGTTTTTGTTTCTGCGGCATTACTGTAAGGAAGTAAGGCCCCGATATAGCGTATGTTCTCCCCCAGGTCGCTGCGGTAATATTCAAAACCCGGTGTACCGCTTTGAAGCAACAGGTCTGATTTTCTTATGCCCATATCAAAAAGGCTTTCCTGATTGTGTGTTATCCCGTTCTCGTCAAAGATCTGATACATGACTTTGTTGGGCTGGCCAAAGATGAGTTTATTGGTCACGGTACGCAGGATGGCTTGCTTCAGTTTTCCTAAAAAAGAATAGGAAGGCGTCATTCCCAATCCGGCAGGTGGCAGGTCTTTGGAGCTTTCTGAAAGCGGGAAGACGCCAATGGATATCACCGGTATCCGCATCAGGTCTTTTACAAATGGGATCCCGGTAAAAGCAACATCGGCAACCAGCAGGTCGAAAGGGAATTGCTTGTATATTTCAGCAACATCGGCATAATACTCCGGCCCTCTTTTAATAAAGGCATTGATGATATCAAACTTCAGCCGGCTGATCTGCGTTTTATGTTTTACCCTGTCGGGGAATGCTTTATCAAAATCATTATTGCTTACATCCACAGCATTTTTAAACGGGAAGAAAGGGATCTTCAGTTTGGCAAGTTTGTGTTCATAAGTAGGTGATGTGTACCAGCGTACATCATAACCGGCCGCCTGCAGGTGTTTTGCAAGCCCGGTGAGGGGATTGAAATGACCATCTGCCGGGAAATTGGCGAAAAGTATCTTTTTACCTTCTCCGTGAGAGGAACCTGTTGTTCTTTCAAGTAAGATCGATTGATTGTTTTGCATGGCTATACTTTTTTGCGATTAATAAAATGCAATTTTATAAGCTTTCTCTCCCGGCTGAAAGCAGCACATGCCTGAATTGAGAACTAAGAAGGATGAACTGGAAAGGCCCTGTTCTTTTGGAAACAGTTCATACAGCAAAAACCACAGTTGATACAGCCAGCTAACAGTTCATGCAGCAATTTTTACAATTAATTCAATCGTTGGGTATATTTGAAGTGGAAACCAAAACCATTTTTTGAGGAAAATTTTGTTCATATTGGCTCTCCTCTTCCCGGTGCATTGCCTGTATAGCCAGGAAGCCCGGCAGTACTCCTTTACACATTACACGGTAAGCAATGGCCTTGCTGCCTATAACACGCACTCCATTACACAAGACGACCAGGGATATATCTGGATAAGTACCGGCAACGGATTGCAGCGTTTTGATGGCAGCCGGTTCCTTACTTTTCGTCACAATCCCGCCGATAAGAACTCTTTGCCGGTAAACTATATATCACAATTACTGGTAGACAAGCAAAAAAACCTGTGGTTGGTGCTGGGCAATGGCAGCATAGGCATTTTTGATACCCGGCGTTTTACGTTTAAAGAGATCAGGATAAAGCTGAAAGATCCAAAGAACCTGGCCTATGGCGGCGGGCTTATGCAGGATGGGGATGGCAACCTGCTCTATTATTTCAGCTTTAAAGAATTTGTAACCTACAACAGGGAGCGTAATGAATTTTCATCTGAATATAATGATTTTAGGATCCCCCAAAAATGGAGGATGACCAATATCGTTGATGACCCCGCCGGTAAAAAATACCTGATCGCTACCGATTCTGGCCTGGTTGTTTATAACAGGGTAACCAAAAAACTCAGCTGGCGGGATGATAATGCAGAACATGAACCTTTAATAGAACAGTTTGGGAAGATCCCGTTCGTGGCCGGTTATATGGTTGATAAAAAAAGAAGGTTCTGGTTCAAGAACTGGCCCCCCTTTGGTGGTTGCAGTATATACTGTTATGATCTTGCCAATAAAACACCTGTACTGGATAAGTATTCGCTTGATAAGATCATCAATAAATACAATGAACCTGCAGGTATAACAGAACAAAAGGATGGAACGATCTGGATGACCGGGCTGTATGTGTTTACAAAGTATGAGGAAGCTGAAAAAAAATTCACGCCGGTTTACAGTGGTTATCTTAATGAACAGAGCATTCACTATGAAGGCGTAAGGCTGTTTGAAGACCGGGAACAGAACCTCTGGGTAAGCACCACCAATAATGGCTTATATGTTTTTAATCCTTCAAAAGAATTGTTTAACAGCGTGAGCCACCTTAACCGCATCAATTCACAAAAGGGTTCCGGCGGGGCAATGTCTTTTGTACGTACCAACAACGGTGATATTCTTGCCGGCTGTTGGGGAGATGGGCTATACAGGTACGACAGCAGTTTCCGGAATATTAAACTCGGTATAAAAGGCATTGATGAAGTTAACGGATGGTCGATCTGGGATATGTGCCGGTTAAAAGACAACAGGAACATCTGCATGGTAGGGCAACCTGCCTTTATTGCTTTCTATGACCAGGTTACTGAAACGGTAAAGAGATATGAACCCGCCATTTTTGAAACACGTACCATCGCCCAGGTGCTGGAAGATAAACTGGGAAACCTGTGGTTTGGTTCCTATAACCGGGGTATTTATAAATGGTCGGCCACAAAAGGCGCAAGATCTTTTGAAGCTGGTTTGTATAAATTGAACAGCATCCCCAATACCAGGGTTTTAAACATGATCACCGACAGCAAGGGATTTATATGGGTAGGCACACTGTCGGCAGGCGTTTATAAAATAGACCCGGTTGATGACAAGATCATTGAACACATTACAGACAGTGGGGCGGCAACAAAAAAATTAATTGCAAACGGTTCAGCCATACTGGAATATAATGACAGCCTGGTGATCATTGCAGGGGGTGGTTTAAATTTTTATGACACCAGGAAAAATACCATCCGCCATATTACCGGTGCCGATGGTTTGCCCTCTGATCTTATTGTAAGCCTGGAAAAAGACAAAGCCGGTAATTTATGGATAGGACTGGCAACAGGTTTATGCCGGATGAACATTCACAAGAATACCTTCACTTATTATAACCGCAGTGATGGCATGGCAAATGATAATTTTGAGGTAAGTACCAATTATCAACTGCCGGATGGAAGATTGCTGTTTGGTTCATCAAACGATTTTGTGGTATTTAACCCACAGGATATCAAGTCAACTTCAACTCCGCCCGATGTAAGCATCACCGGGTTTAAGGTGGTAAACAATTCCCTGTCGGTTGATTCGCTGATGAAACTGGATAAGATCGAATTAAAGGCCAACGAGAATTCCATCACCATTTCCTATTCGATACTGAGTTATTTTAATAAGAACAAACTTGTTTATTATTATATGCTGGAAGGCATCGACAATGAATGGAAGAAAGGCAATGAGCTGAATGAGGCCATTTACAATTACCTTCCTGCCGCTACTTACACGTTTAAAATAAGGAGTGAAAATGCAGACGGCATTTCCAGCAATATAACCACCTTAAAGATAAAAATTTCGCCGCCCTTCTGGAAGAGCTGGTGGTTTTATGGCCTGCTCACCATCACCTGCATTGTTATTTTTTACCTGGCCGACAGGGAACGGCTGCTGCGCATGCGGTCTACACAAAAACTACGCACCGATATTGCCCTCAACCTGCACCACGATGTGAACACGGCACTTGGCAATATAAACCTGCTGAGTGAAATGGCCAGGATGAAAGCCGATAAGGATATTGCAAAATCGAAAGAGCTGATAGAACAGATCAGTAATAAAAGTAACGACATGATGATCGCCATGGACGACATCCTGTGGGTGATAGACCCGGCCAACGACAGCATGGAAAAAACACTGTTGCGTATGTCGGAGTTTATTGATGCCTTACGCAACCGGCATGAAGCAGAGATAGACATGCACGTGGATGAAAAAGTAAAGGACCTCAAATTAGATATGAAAGGAAGGCATGGCTTCTTCTTTATTTTCAAGACAGCCTTACGGTGTATGGTGCAGTATTCAGGTGCAAAACAAACATTGATCAATATCGACCTGCAGAATGACAGGCTAAGTCTTAAAATGCACGGCACAACAGCCATCAAAAGCACCGACAGCAATACATTCCGGTGTATGGAAGAAATGAAGATGCATGCAGACAGCATCCATGCAGAACTGGATATGGAGAATGAAAAAGGGAATGGAAATATTATGCTGATGATGCCGGTCAAATAGTTTGTGGTTTAAGGTTGAGAGCCTGCACTATAAAAGAGTTCAACTTCAAACCTCAAACTTATTTCCCCAACCACTTCTTAAATTCCGTTACCTTCTCCCGGCTTACCAACGCTTCTTTATCAACGGCGGGCTTTAAAGTAAGGATGAGCCGGTTGCCGAAATAATCATTTATCTGGTCCACGCTGTCGATGGAAACATAAAAAGAACGGCTGATGCGGAAATAACGGTCGGGGTCCAGCATGTCTTCCATATCATCCATAGTATAATCCACCACGTATTTTTTATTATCGTAGGTCTTAAAGAAGTTAAGCCGCCCATCGCTGTAGAAATAAGCGATCTCTTCGGTCTCAACCGATACCAGCTTCTGCACATTCTTTACCAGGAAGCGTTTGCGGAATTCTTTGGGCTGCAGTTTCTGCTGCAGCTCCTTTACCAGCATATCCATGTTGATGGATGGCGGTGCAGCGGAAACAAACATCTTCTTATACTTATCCAATGCGGCAGTAAGGTCTTCTTTCTGTATCGGCTTCAGCAAATAATCAACGCTGTTCACCTTAAAGGCCTTCAGTGCATACTCATCATACGACGTGGTGAAGATGACGGGGCTCTTAACCTTTACCCGGTTAAATATCTCAAAACTCTGGCCATCCAGCAATTCAATATCCATCATGATCAGGTCGGGTGCTTCGTTATTCTCCAGCCACTCCACCGAAGATTCGATGCAATCGAGATTGGCGATCACTTCAATGTCCTTGTCAATGCTTACAAGCATCTTGTGCAGTTTTTTTACAGCCAGTTCTTCGTCTTCGATAATTAAGATTTTCATATCGGTTAATTTTGATTTTCTGAATAATTCACCCGGTTCCTTTCCATCACTTTCCCCCATATCAGCGGCAATACCGCCGTAAAATTTTTCCCGTCATTCATTACCTGGAAGCCCGGCTGGTTCAACAGCTCGTATTTCATTTTGATGTTCTTCAGTCCCACTTCACCCGAAGGTGCTTTTTGTGCCCGCTGCTGGATATTGTTATTCACCACCAGTTTGTTTCCCACGGTAGTGAACACTTCTATATGCAGCGGGTAATTTTTTGAAAGCGCATTGTGCTTCACCGCATTTTCCACCAGCATCTGCAGGCTGAGGGATGGCAGTAAATATTCATCATAGCGTTTATCAATATCCACCTGCAGCTGTATGGCATCGCCATGCCTTGTCTTCAGCAACTCAAAATAACTTTGAATGAACTGCAGCTCCGTCCGCAACGTACTCATGCCATCTTCATTATTACGAAGCAGGTAACGGTATACCTTGCTCAGGTCATTCAGGAATATTTCTGCTTTTTGTTTATCCTCGGTTATCAGCGCCGACAGCGTATTAAAACAGTTGAACAGGAAATGCGGATTCACCTGGCTTTTCAGCACATCAAATTCGCCCTGCAGGCTGAGCCTTGTATATTTTTCATTTTCAGTAAGACTTTGTTTCCACTGCTGGAAAATATAATCGCCTTCCCAGATGATCATGGCGATGAGTGTGATGCCCAGCGCAATTAAGATGCTGAACCAGAACTGGGCGGTGCTTGGATAAAAATCAGGTGCCAGCAACTGGATCATACCAACAATGGAAAGCGTGGTGGAAATGGTGATCACAACAACCTGTTTTGTCACCAGCGCCGCCATCCGTTTGATGGTATCCTGGTAGGCAGCAAACGTATTGTGAATGTACCGGGTAAGCACCACATCCAGGTACCAGAGAAACAAACCAACCACCATCATGTACCCGAAACCAAAAAGCCAGAAGTGCAGATGTGCATACCAATCGCTTCCGAACAACACAAAACAGGTTGCCCCGGCGATGACAGGCATCAGCACAAAAAAACTCATCCACTCCACCTTATTTGGCTTTACAGGTTTCATCAACGGCTGTTTTCAGTTTCATTTAATAAAGGCACCTGCACCCGGAAAAAGGAATCGGTTTTTTCAATCAGCATGGCTTCGTCACAACAGATCAGCTTGTATTTCTCAACCAGGCTCTTCAGGCCGTCGGCACTTATCCCGGTACTGGTTTGCTTTTCCTGCAGGTTATTTTTTATCACCAGGCGGCTGTTGTTCTCCTGTGTTATCAAAAAATTCAATGGCTTGCCTTTTTGCATCGTACTGTTATTGAAACTGTATTCAAATATCGTTTGCAGCAAAAAAGGAGAAACGTATTTATTCCGGCTCTGCTCATCAATATCCACCTGCAGGTTTACCTTATCGCCATACCTCGATTTTAATAAATAATAATAAGACTGGATGAACTGGAGCTCTGTTTCAAGCGTAACCAGTTTATCATCCGGACTGCGCAACAGGTAGCGATAAACCTTTGTAAGTTCATTGAGGAATTTTTCTGCCTTGTCGGTATCCTCGTTAATAAGACTCGACAGTGAATTAAGGCTGTTGAATAAAAAGTGCGGATTCACCTGGCTCCTCAGTCCCATCAACTGGCTTTGCGTGTAGGCGGTTTTCAGTTGTTCTGTTTCTGTCAACGTCGCCTTCCATCTTTCAAAACGGTCAAACCCTTCATGAAGAATAGTAATGATGATATTGAGTATGAACCCGATCCCGAGCGTCCAGTAATACCGGGACGTATTTATTTCGTACCCGAACAGGTTGAACTGGTTGTATCCCTGGAAGAAAACTGTCATTACCAATGCCTGGATGGTGGCGATGAATAACACCGTTATGCCCAATCTTTTTACCTGGTCATCATTGGCAGGAAAACGGCTTCGCACCGTAACGGCTATCCAGGTAAAAAGAAACCAGGCGATGGTCATAACCAGCAGCACAATGAGCCCCGACCCGATGAATATTTTTGGCTCGGTAAAAAAGCGCTTCCCAAACAACAGCACATTGATGAGCATCACCACCAGCGGCATGGCAATGGCCAGTATCTGCAGGTCCTTCCTGGTATATTGCGGAATTTGCATGGTTAATTAAAAGCGCTTTTCATTCGTGTTAAATAAGCAGTATTACAATTTACAACGTTTTTAATTTCGGTGCCGTCACCTGTCGCATCACCGGCTCCCGATTTTGTATGAATTGAGGAAAACCATGTATGAATTGTACCAGGATCCAAAATGGCAGGCCCCGGTTTATTACAATGACTTGCGGTAAATTAAACCACCGATCCATAATGCCCAAACAATAGAACCGTATAAATATACATTCAATGCCGTTTCATGCAATACTGCATTTTCGATCATACCCGAAAAACCATCCAGCAGCGAAAAACAACCGAGTATTACCGCCAGTAAGCCAATGCCTTTATGCGCTGCTTTAAACAATAGTATGCCAACCAAAAGCCACCACATGCCGGCAAAAAGTACTTCAAGCAGGTTCCACATACCACCGTATACCATGGAATTCACCCATTCAAAATTCAACTTTATTATTTGCTGCATTTCCGGCGTTGCGGCAGGATATGCATGCAGTGCCTGCGGGTAGGCAACGGCAAGAATAGCCGCACCCATAGACCCGATCAACACATAGGCCAGGCCGCAAAAAGTGACCAGGTTACTCCAGGGGGTTTTATTTCTCATCCAGTCGTGCAGGTAATAAATAACCGGCAACAACAGCATGTAATATCCCAGCATGTCGCATATCATCGACCATTTGCTTGCCGCAGCTTTTACACCCGGAAGCGTAAGCATTAAGGATGGGTTATTAAAAACCTCAAAATGAAAATTAACGCCGATGGCTGCCAGGATCATACACAGCAGTGCGATCTTGCCGGAAAGGATGGTGAGTATCCCCACTGTTTTATTTTGTTGCAATAAACTCATAACTTTTTTTTATACCTGGCGGTTACAGATGCAGGTGTGAAAAGATCAATTACAATACAAAATTGTTCTAAAACAAATTGTTTGTAAAGAGAAGCATGTATGAATTGCTAAAAACTGTTTATAGAATGTAACCAGCATCGGGTATGTGATGACAAAAAAAGATCTCCCGGTTAAGGGAGATCTTTATAGTTAATCCAAATCATGGCTTAAAGATCGGCTAACTGTTTTGGTGCAGGTACAATATTTTTTACCGGTTGGGTTGATTTCAGGAAAGCGAAGATGGAACGGAGATCGGTATCGTTCAGGTTACGGTACATGAACCAGGGCATGGGTGGCAAAAGTCCGCGGCTGCCAGCAAGTCCTTTAGATTTTCCTTCCCGTATTGCTGTGAAGAATTGTTTTTCACTCCATGTTCCTATGCCGGTTTCATCGCTGCTGATATTAGCTGCAAAGGAAACACCCCAGGGGCCTACGGCATTGGTCAGGTCGGGACCAAGCATTGCCCAGCCATTCTTCAGCACATTGGTATCAATGGGTGCCAATGGCCTGCCCGAAGGATAGCCGCCGAAACGTGTTTCCGGGATAACTTCCGGGCCATGTGCTCCCATTTTTTTTGGCGAATGGCAGTCATCGCAACCCATGGCATTTACCAAATAAGAGCCACGCTTTACCAAACTGTCGTTACTGATGGTTTGAGCAGTGGCATTGTTTTCTTTTTTACTGTCGCAGGAGATCACGGTTGCCGTAATGGCAAATGCGGCAACAAGAATGGCTGATACTTTTGTACGCATAATTGAAAATTTTTTAGTTAGTTGTTTTTAAATTCTGAAGCAAGGTAGAAACAGCAAGCGCCGTTGGCAATTGGCGGAGGCATGAACTGTTGAAAAGGCTGGATGAATTGGAAAGAACCTGGTCCGACGTCCCGTCTGACCAAAATTGTTTTTAATACAAAGATCACGGGGTTTTTATCACGAAGCCTCTTTGTGTCTCCGTGATAAAAAAAAATGGTCAGACGAAACGTCAGACCATTAAAAATCATTTCGACTCCTTCGTCTTTACCGGCTTCACCGTCTTTAAGAAATTATAGATCGCTTTAAGTTCATCATCCGTCATGTGTTTGAACGAACTCCAGTGCATGGGTGAATAAGGGATCAGTTTTCCCTGGCGGAAACGGTTAATGAACATCTCCTGCGTCCAGCCATATATTCTTCCTGTTGGATCGGGTGTTAAGTTAGGCGGCGTTAAGGTAGGGAACCCTTTTTCTTCCATGGGGGCACCTCCTCCAAAGGGTTCACCGGTAAATTCCCCGGCCAGGTTTCGTTCGGTATGACAACCATTGCACTCAGCCACACTCATGGCCAAATATTTTCCATAGACAGCAGTGGTATCTTTTTTTACCGCTGCTGGTATTTCTCCATTGGGTCCAACCGGTTTTATCATGTATGCTTTTACCAGGTTGCCCACCAGGTTCAATGTGTTTTCGGGCACTTTATTCTTTACCGGCTTTTGCACCCGCAGGTAAGAAATTATCGCCGTCATGTCTTCCTTGCTGATGTTGTGAAAGGGCATGAAGTCGTACACCACGGTACCATCGGGGTGAACGCCGTAATACAATGCACGGGCTATTTCCGCATCGGTATATCTTCCGATGCCGGTTTCTTTATCGGGGGTAATGTTTTTAGAATAGATCTTTCCCACAGGCAGGTCAAACATTCTTCCACCCGTAAGCGGCAGGCCTTCTTTATTAAAATCAATCGAATCAACATTGGCGGTACTGTGACATCCCACGCAATGCGCCACGTTTAAAACAAGGTGCTTGCCCTTTGCAATGATGGCTGTGTCGGTGGATGCCTTGATATCCGGGTAAGGCGCTTCGTACCTGGTGTTTTGCCGGGTGGCTGCAATGATGCCGATGCCGGCAATGATAACCGCCAGGCTGATGCCGGTCCACTTTAAGATCTTTTTAAATCGTTTCATGACTGATAGTTTTGATTTTAATGGCTGATAATTTTTGCTATACTTAAGTCCCGAATAAAGCACCCAACAGCAGACTGGCAAAGCCGATGATATTGGCCACCTGCCTGAGGGAGAATGTGTGCAACCATTTTGTGCGGTACATTTCCCAGTTGCCGGGGTAGTTTTCTGTTGTCCAGGTATTGATGCGTTTATTGATGGGCATATTTCCTTTCAGGGTTAGCAGCACATCGATGATCAATGCAAGCAATGCAACAGCAGCGCTGATAAAAAGAAAACCGGTTGGATGAGCAGCCGTAAAAATGCAAAGCAGCACAGAACTAACCAGCGAAGTGTACACAACATATTTATATTTTGCCATGAAGTTTCGGTCTGTGAGTTGGCGCAGTTGTATGTATGCCGGTGCGTCCATGCTTAGCTGCACATTGCCCAGTGCAATGATGTACATATATGCCTGGCCAACAATGACACTGTACACCAGGAGGTTTATGAGCATGAGTATTTTAAGTTGAATCATTTTATGATATTTTTTGAACCACATAGGCACATAGGAAACATAGAAATTCAAAAAAAGGCGACCTATGTGTTACCCTATGTTCTATGTGGTTCAGCTTTCCGGTTAAATTGACCTGCTTAATAACATTCATATTTTTTTTAAACTTCACGGTATCAACCCTGCTCTCGCCCTTCATTACACCGGTGATGGAACTGTCATTTACCCGGCGGGCATAAATGGTAGCGCCGTTCTTATACACGGTGATGAAAACGCTGTCGCCATCAACCCGTATCGAATGAACCTTGCGGTCATACACTTCCTGTTCGGGCACATCCATCTTTCCTTCCAAGATCCCCTCTCCCATGTTAATACGAAATACAGGTGGTTGGTCTGAACTATCGCCCTGCTCCATTACCCAGGTACCGCTGATATTCTTATCGGCCGTGCCGATGGCGAATAAGCCGGTAATGGCTACGCTGATGAGTAATATAAAAGGCTTCATCTTTTTTGTTTTTGAGATTATGCCACAAAACTATTTTGAAGATGGGCAGGAAGAAAGCAGTTGATGAATGAGCTGGGGGAATTGGAGGATGAATTGAGAGGCAATGCAAGAGTGGATTACCTTAACGACAATACAAAAAGTATAACGGCAAATTGTTGGTTTTCAATGACAGTTATTTTTTGCAAGGCTACGGGTAATAGCATAAATTTATGTGTTATATGCCATATTATCAAGCGAACTTAGCAATAGTGAGAAACAATAAAACAGCCTGACCGGTTAAATAAAAAATACATGAGTGAAAAACCAGCAGTAACAAAAGGCCTGAGAAAAGTATTAGGATTTACTTCTTTGTTTATCATAACTATTGGACTGGTAGTTTCACAAACATCTGTTGTTTCTATACTTCAGGGCGCTGGTTTAGGTGGTGGCACTTTCTTCATTGCTATATTTATTGCTTTTATTCTTACGCTTTGTTATATATCTACTTACGCTGAACTGGCGCTGATGATACCTAAAGCAGGAAGCATCAGCACTTATACTGCTGTTTCCCTCGGACATTTCGCAGCAATTATTGCTGCACTTTCAGCGTATGTTGCCCCCGCAATATTTGCAACGCCTGCAGAAATGTTATTAATGCAACACGTGCTGGATACTATTGCGCCCGGTTCTTTTACAAACATTGCTTTGATATTATTATGGCTTTTCACAATATTGAATGTTTTAGGAATAAACTTATTTGCTTCCATACAAAGTATTATTTCCTTCACTATGCTGGTGACGCTGGTTGTGATTGGATTTGCCGGAACATTTCACGCTTCAAATGAAATATCAACTGCACACATATTCACCGACATGTTTCATTCCGGCAGTTCTGTCTTTTCATTATTACTAGTTGCGCTCTGGCCTTTTGTAGGGTTTGAAATGGTTTGTGATTTAATTGAAGAAGCAAAAAATCCTGTAAAGCATATTCCTAAAGCAATGTTCATTGCAAGTATTGTTATGTTGTTTGCATATAGCCTCATCGCATTTGCTGCTATGAAACAGGTTCCTGCGGCAGAGTTGGCCAATACCGATATCCCTCATTTGGTTTTAGGAAAAATAATTTTTGGGGATGCCGGTAAAATAATTGTGGTGGTACTCGCCATTACCACTACAAGCGGATTAATAAGTGCGGCATTAGCTGCGGTACCCAGGATGCTGTATGGCATGGCGCATCATAGACAATTGCCGGTTATATTCATGATGCTCCATCCAAAATGGAAAACACCCTGGTTTGGTATCATTTTTCTTTCTGCATTAATTACATTGCCTGTATTGATTTTTGGTAAAAACCCTAATGCATTATTAATGCTCATTATTTCATCAGCAAGTTGCTGGCTGCTTACCTATATCATTGCTCATATAGATTTAATAGTGCTCCGAAAAAAATATCCTAAACATCAGCGTCCATTTAAGTCACCTATGTTTCCATTACTACAGGTTGTGGGAATTGCAGGAATGGCATATGCTTTCTTTAATAACGCACCAACCCCGGAATTGCGATTGAAAGTATATATTAATACAGCTTTGTTTATTGGCATTATAGCGGTATTCGCATTTTTCTGGCTTAAGTATATAGTAAAAAAATCTTTGTTCGAACGTGAACCAATTGAACAGGCTATAAAGGATTAACTTTTTTTGTTTAATGTCATATCCTCATTTGCAAAGTCGAACTATGGTGAATAGTAAATACGGCATATAACATTAGGTTTGCTGCTATGGGGGTGAAAGGAAGGAAATCCAGGCATTACTCCACTATTCTACTTTGGCTATGGGGTTGACCGCTAACTAATCGGTTTTACATTTAAGATAAAATTTCGTTCCTTTAATTAGGTTTTGCAGCCGGGGCCGACACAGCAACAATCCCCCACAGTAGCAAGCCTGAACGTTAAACTACTGTACCCGCAGCAATACCAGTTTCCCATCCATCGTGGAAACAATGATGTTTTCTTTACTGATCACATTCACCGTATTCACCATCGAGTTATCGATCTTATATGCCCAGGCGGTCTTTCTTTGCGTCGCATCTATTGCATACACTACCCCATTGCGTGTGCCGAAGAAAACAATGCCGTCTTTCTCGATCAACATGGAAGGTGCATGTTCATAGCCAAAACCGGCATGCAGTTTCCAGGCTGCTTTTTGCGCTTCCCGCCCGGTTGCAAAAACAGCCAGGGTATCATTCATTGTTTTGCCGTATACATATTTTCCATCGGCGGAGATGCCAATGGATTCCCTCACCGTTGATTCATTGGTGCGCCAGAGCGCCTGCCCGGTAAGCGCATCAATGGCGCTCAAATAACGGTCGGGTGCAACAATATAAATAACATCATCCTTTACAACGGGTATGCATGCAGCGGGTGAATAATTCCTTACCGGCGATCCGTTGCTCCATTTCCAGTTCAGCTTACCGCTGTGTTTATCTACCGAATATAAATACGTATCCCAGGCGCCAAAGATCACTGCATCCTTATTGATGACGGGTGTACTCACCACCGGGCCGTTCAGCCCGTTAAAACTCCATAGCTCTTTGCCGGTTTCCAGGTCAATGGCCCGGAAATTATGATCACTCCCTCCTATGTACACAATATTATTTTCAATGAGTGGGCAGCCAAGCACTGCAGCGCCGGTCTTCAACTTCCAAATCTCTTTGCCGGCATCACTAATGCAATACACATAGCCATCGGTACTTCCAAACACGATCTTGTTTTTTTGCGCAGCAGGCGATGAATAAATGGCACCTCCTGTTTTGAATGCCCATTTTTGTTTGCCGGACTTTAAAGACAAGGCCGTAACCATCCCCTGCTGGTTACCAAAAATCACCAAGCCATTTGTTACAACGGGCGTTGATATCACATTTGCATCGGAGCTGAATGTCCAGCTTGCTTTTACCTGCGGGTATTTTTTATTGATGTCGTAAGCAGGCCGCATAAATTTCTTTAGAGGATCATAGTTGTGTTGTTCCAGCTTTACGCCCGCCCATGCTTTCATCCCGCCGCTCACCGGCTTGCGTTCGGTAAATAAAACAGAATCGGTTCTTACATCCACCAGGTTATATCCGCCTTCGGGTTGTTTTGCCCGCAGGTTCGATCTTCCCATGATGCCGGGGATATCTTCAAAATTCAGCGCCTTGTTTGCATGCCCATGTCCACACAGGAATAAAACAGTGTTTCGTTTTTTAAATAGGTCGGTCACTTCATACCAGTTGTCCATTTGATCGTCCATCGGGTAATGGTTCAAAAATATCACCGGCATATTTGCGGTTGTTGTGTCAAGAATAGTTTTCATCCAGGTCATGGCATCACGTGGTATGTGCCCGTCGCTCATGCGTACATAAGGTCCCGATGCACAGGCAATGAATCGGATGCCGTTGTGATCAAAAGCAAAGCGGTCGCTCCCGAATGTTGAAATAAAACTCATGCCACCGCTTTCACTCCACCCAACATCATGATTGCCGGGAATGATATAGTATTTTACATTTAAGGAGTCCAGTATTTTTTTAGCTCTTGGCAATTCATCATTGGTACCCAGTTCGGTAATATCGCCGGTTATCACTACAAAATCAATATCGTTCCTGGTATTGATGTCATTGACCGTTCTTCGCAGGTCTTCTTCTGCTTTCCCGTCCGGGGAACCAATATGTGTATCGGAAAGAAAGGCAAAACGGAAAGGTTTTAGCTGTGCCATGGAAGCAACCGAAAAAATAACTATCCCGGAGAGGAGGAGGATCTTTTTCATAAAGGCAAGTTATGGATTTACGGCAGATTTTTTCGGGCAATCGCTCGCCATCGTTTTGTAGCACACAAATAAAAAAGGGCTGCAGATTGCAGCCCTTCACCTGAGGTCCCGACCGGATTCGAACCGGTGTAGAAGCTTTTGCAGAGCTTTGCCTAGCCACTCGGCTACAGGACCGTATTTAATGAAAAATGAAGAATTAAAAATTAAGAATTGAAATACCTCATTTCATTTTTTACAAGCGCAAAAATAGGGTAATTTTAAGGAAATTGTGCAGCAAATATTAATCATTTGAACCACATAGAAACATAGGAACATAGAAATATACATAGAAAATCTATGTTCCTATGTGGTTCACCCTAATAACCAATTCATGAACCGTATTGCCGAATCAGAACTTATCATCAATGACCGGGGCGCTGTTTATCATTTAAACTGCCGGCCCGAAGAGATCGCAAGTACCATCATCACCGTGGGCGACCCCGACCGGGTGAAGGAAGTAAGCAAACATTTCGACAAGATCGAATTCAAAAACAATCACCGGGAGTTTGTAACACATACCGGCCTGGTTGGAAAAAAAAGGATCAGCTGCGTAAGCACCGGCATCGGCCCGGATAATATTGATATTGTGCTGAACGAACTGGATGCGCTGGCCAACATCGATTTTAATACCCGGCTCATTAAAGACAACCTCTCCTGTCTCAACATCATCCGTTTTGGCACTTCGGGTTCATTACAAAAAGAGATACCCGTTGATATTTTTGTTGCCAGCACCCACGGACTCGGACTGGATAACCTGATGCATTTTTACCGCATGCAGAATAATGAAGAAGAAAAGCAACTCATGCATGCTTTTGTAACGCATACGCAACTGAGCAATGGTAAAGTGGCACCGTACATCAGCATGGCCAGCCCGGCACTGCTGAAACATTTCACCAACGGTTATCACGCCGGCATCACCGTAACCTGCCCGGGTTTTTACGGTCCGCAGGGAAGGGTGCTTCGCCTGGGACTTGGTTATCCGCAGTTGATAGACAACCTCACAAATTTTAGTTTTGGGAATCACCGAATCACTAATTTTGAAATGGAAACATCGGCCATTTATGGTTTGGGTAAAATACTGGGCCACCATTGCCTGAGCCTGAGCGCCATTGTTGCCAACCGCATCAGCAAACAATTTTCTGCAAACGGGGAACTGGCTGTGGAGAACCTGATCAAACAATCGTTACAAATAATTGCAGATTCAAGTATATAAAATGAAATGAGCCCTATTCAAAAACTGAAATGATTTAGGCGAACCAGCCTGACGGCAGTCAGGTTCCATGTGGCCAAAATCAAATAATATTAATACATGAAAATAGAATTTTACAAATACCAGGGAACAGGAAATGATTTTGTGATACTGGATAACCGCGATGAAAAATACAACCAGCTCAGCACCGGCGAAGTGAAACTGCTTTGCGACCGCCGTTTCGGTATTGGCGCCGACGGATTGATGATGCTGAATACAAAAAAATTCTTCGACTTTGAAATGATCTATTACAATGCCGATGGAAATCCCAGCAGCATGTGTGGTAACGGAGGAAGGTGCCTGGTGAAATTTGCTCACCTTGCGGGCATCCATAAGAATACCTATCATTTTGTTGCGGTTGATGGCAAGCATGAAGCAGAGATCGACATGCAGGGCCTCGTTCGTTTAAAGATGCAGGATGTTTACAGCGTGGAATACCACAATGGGCATAGTGTGATCAACACCGGCTCGCCACATTTTGTAAAAATGGCAGGCGATGTAAAAAATATTGATGTGGTGGAAACCGGCCGGAACATACGCCACAGCAAACAATTTGAAAAAGAAGGCATCAATGTGAATTTTGTGGAGTCTATTGGCGACGACAGCATTTTTGTACGCACCTACGAACGCGGCGTGGAAGATGAAACACTCAGTTGTGGTACGGGCGTTACAGCTTCTGCACTGCTGAGCGCACACAACGACAAAGGATTTAACCGGGTGGAAGTAAAAACACCCGGCGGAAAATTAAGTGTTGAATTTGAAAAGATAGATGACCAGCATTTTGAAAACATCTGGCTCTGCGGCCCTGCAGAATTAGTGTATAAAGGAGAAATTGAACTATGACCAAAACAGCCATCATCGCAGCTTCTGAAGATATGTTTAGCCGGTTTTCAGAAACCTGCAACCGCATTAATGAGGCGGCCATGTTTGAAAAGCCCGGCCCCAAGTGGTCGGTGGCAGAAAATATCCGGCACATGGTCATCTCTACAAACATGACCAGGCTTGCTTATACCCTTCCGAAGTTTATGGTGAAATGGATCGGCGGTACGCCAAACCGTACTTCCCGGAGTTACGAGGAACTGAAAGAAAAGTATTACAAAAAACTAAGTGAAGGCGGAAGGGCAAGCGGCCGGTTCGTTCCCAAACCCATTGAAGTAAGTTATGGCAAACAAAAGCTGGTCTACAGCTGGAATGCTTCCACCGCAAAATATTTAGCTGCACTGGCTGCAAAAAGAACTGAAGAAGACCTGGATAATTATTTAGCCCGGCACCCGTTGCTTGGCAGAATTACGTTGCGGGAGCTTTGTTACTTTACCATCTTTCATACCGAACACCATCTAAAAACGATTGAAGCCATTACCCAAACCCAATGATCCAGTACTTTAAAAATACCGACCACCATACCCTGGCTATTGACAAGATCGACAGCGCCGTGTGGGTGAATGTGTTGCCGCCCCTGAAGCAGGAAGAATTCACCGAACTGAGTGAGGCCATGGACATCCCCGTTGATTTTTTGAAAGACTCCCTTGATATTGATGAACGGAGCCGCTACGAAATTGACGACAATGTAAAACTCATCGTCATCAAAACGCCCACGGAAAATAATTCCTTCAACCTGAGCGATGCATTCTATATTACTATTCCTATTTGTATCATCTTAACCAATAACCGCATTGTTACGGTAAATTCTTTTGAGAACGAAGCCATCAAAAAATTCCTGAACACTTTCCAGCACCGCAACCCCGATCACATGAACATGATGGTGCTGAAGATATTTGAAAAGATTACCAGCAATTTCCAGGATTACCTGAAAGAGATAAACACCCGCCGCAACAGCCTGGAACAAAGACTGTACGACAGCAACCGGAATGAAGAACTGCTGCAACTGATGCGTATCCAGAAAAGTTTTGTGTATTTCATCACTGCATTGCGCAGCAACGAACTACTGATGATGAAGATGAGCCGCACCAATATTTTAAAGCTCACCGAAGATGAAAAGGATTTTTTAGACGACCTGATCGTGGAAACCTCCCAGGCCCTTGAGATGGCAAATACCTACACCAACATTTTGAACAGCACGCTGGATGCCTTTGCCAGCATCATAAGCAATAACCAAAATGATGTTTTAAAAAGACTTACCACGCTCACTATCTTTTTAAGTGTGCCGGTTTTAATTGCCAGCATATACGGCATGAATGTTCCCATTCCGTATAAAGAAAGTCACATGGCTTTTTGGTTGCCGGTAATACTTTCCATCATCATCCTTGGTTTTGTGATCTGGAATTATGCAAAAAGATATAGAAGATAAATACATGTTCAACATCCGGGTTTATGGCATACTCATCAACGAAGACCGGCAGGTATTGGTAAGTGATGAATTGATCCGTGGCAATTATTATACAAAGTTTCCCGGCGGCGGATTGGAGTTTGGCGAAGGAACAAGGGATTGCCTGAAACGGGAATTCATGGAAGAGATGAACCTGCAGGTGGAAATAGGTGAGCATATTTACACGACTGATTACTACCAGGCGAGTGCTTTCAACCCGGCGCACCAACTCATTTCCATTTATTATTTTGCCAAAGCATTGGAACCCATCACAGCCCCTCTCCGCTCCGATATGTTTGACTTTGATGAAAAACAATTGAAGGTATATGCAGAAGCTGGGGAAACAGAAACATTCCGCTTTGTGAGCTGGGATGATTTTTCGGAAGAGAGTGTAAGCCTGCCGGTTGATAAAATTGTTGCTAAATTGCTGAAAGGTTAGTTGGTTTAGAAATTTAGAAGTTTAGTGGTTTAGAAGTTTAGTGGTTTAGCCACTTCATAACCCAGGATTAACCAATTTTCAGAATACCAAATAACTTTTAATAATGGATTACACTAATTTTTTCGACCAGGAGATCATTTTAGAAGATGACCGGGCCAGGCTGGAACCGCTTACCCAAAAACATTTCGAACCATTGATGGCCATTGCGCTCAGCAGTCCCGATATCTGGAAATTCACGCTGGCGAATATCACCGATGAGAAAAGTTTTTCCGACTACTTCAATACGGCACTGAAGGAAAGAGAAAATAAAACGGCTTACCCCTTCGCCATGTTCGACAAAAAAGAGAACCGGTATGTAGGCTGTACCCGCTATGCAAATATCTCGTTCAAAGACAAGCGGCTGGAGATCGGCTGGACATGGATCGATCCGCTGCTGCAGGGAAGCGGCATCAACAAGCATAACAAATTCCTGATGCTGCAATATGCATTTGAAAAGCTGGAACTTAACCGGGTTGAATTAAAAACAGCCGGCACCAACCTCAAATCCCAGCGGGCGATGGAAAAGATAGGCGCCATCCGGGAAGGCGTGCTGCGCAAGCACAGCATCAACGACGTGGGTGTTACCCGGGACACAGTTTACTACAGCTTTATCAGCGACGAATGGCCGGCCATAAAAGAAAGCATCTTCAAAGAGTTTTTAATTTCATAACCTTTGTTAGCTTTAGGTTCATTTAGCCCTTCTTACATTTAACCCAGGTTGCTTCCTCCTGCTGACCCCACACATATCCTTACGGGAAACCGGTATTATTATTCCTAACAATAAAAAATTACTGTTATGACGAACAAAGAATTTTTCCAGCAATGCTGGAGATCAGAATTTGAATCCACCATGATCGCATTAAAGGCGCTTCCTGATGCAGATAAACTCGGCTATAAACCTGCTGAGAAGAACCGGAATGCCAAACAACTTGTAGATCATTTCGTGTCACACGTGGAAGACCTGAATGAAGCTGTTGAAACCGGAATCATGAATCACCGGGTAATGGCCGATTATCCATCTGTTGAAAATGCGATCGAGGTCTTCCAGAAAGAAAGCGATAAACTGATGACGCTGCTGGATAAGACAGACGATACAACCTGGGACAGTAAAAATATTCCCATGCTTGTTTTCGGAAATAAATTTGGCGAAAAACCACTGGGTGCCACCTGCTGGATGTTCCTGTTTGATATTGTACATCACCGCGGACAGCTTTCAACCTACTATCGTCCGATGGGGGCCAAACAGCCTCCCATTTATGGACCTACCGCCGAAATGGTGGAAGAAATGATGGCAAATTCAGCATCGGCTAATTAAACAAAGCAATATCTTTAATCCGGGGACAGCCGTTCCCGGATTTATTATTTTAAAACTGAATCATGAAAAAATTACTTTTCTTTTTTGCCCTGGTCTTTATCGCTGGTTGCAACAATGAAAATAAAACAGCCCCCACTGCTCCTGTTACTGATGACCTGTACAAAGAAATACAAACCGGCGGTGTTAAAATAATTCCCATCGAAACACCAAAGGGCAAGTTCAATATCTGGACAAAGCAGCTAGGCAATAATCCAAAAATAAAATTGCTTTTGCTCAATGGTGGCCCTGGCGCCACGCATGAATATTTTGAGTGCTTTGAAAATTTCTTACTGCCCGAAGGCGTTGAGCTGATCTACTATGACCAACTGGGTTGCGGATTATCCGATAATCCGAAAGACACAACCATGTGGGACCTTAACCGGTACGTGGATGAAGTGGAGCAGGTTCGGGATGCGTTGAAACTTACCAAAGAAAATTTTTATTTACTCGGTCATTCCTGGGGTGGCATACTCGCCATGCAGTATGCATTAAAGTATCAAAACAATTTAAAGGGCCTTATTATCAGCAATATGATGAGCAGTTGCCCGCTCTATGGAAAATATGCGCAGGAAGTGCTGGCACCGCAATTCGATCCGAAGGTTCTGGATACCATCCGCCGGATAGAAGCCAAAGGCGATTTTGAGAATCCGAAATACATGGAACTGCTGATGCCGAATTTTTACAATAAACATATCTGCCGCATTCCATTGGCGCAATGGCCGGAACCAATGACACGTTCGTTCAATAAGATGAACCGCTCATTGTATGTTACCATGCAGGGCCCCAGTGAATTTGGCATTGGCGGAAATCTAATTAACTGGGATGTAAGCAAAGAACTTCCCAAAATAAAAACCCCCACCCTAACCATTGGCGGCACACACGATACGATGGACCCCGAGCACATGAAATGGATGAGTACGCAGGTGCAGAACGGGCGTTTCCTGCTTTGTCCGGATGGCAGCCACATGAGTATGTACGATGACCAGAAGCATTACTTCCCTGGACTGATACAGTTCATAAAAGATGTTGATGCAGGAACGTTCAGGAAATAACGGTTAAATCGTTTAAGGGTTTAAGACGTTTGGTGTTAAATTAATAAGTTTAACCTGGGATCTTACAAGTGGATCCTGCCTGCGGCAGGAAGAAGAAAATAAAAAGCCACGAAGACGCAAAGACACAAAGTTTGTAATTCTTCTTCCTGTCTTGGTGCCTTTGTGGCGAATTGCATTTAAAAAATCTATCAGCCTGTAAGCCGGATTCTGTCTCCCGATAAATCGGGAGGGTTATCATTTATCTGGCCCACACATTACTGCGTGGATCTTGCTGCCTACCCTTCAGCATCGGGCGAGCCGCCCTCAAACGCTGATTTACGTGGCATTACAGCACACAAGGTTTACCCGATTAGTGCATTGCTGCAAAAACCCGTGAGCTCTTACCTCACGTTTTCACCCTTACCCTTCTCTTGTCATGCTGAGCTTATCGAAGCATGTCAAGAGAAGGGAGGTAATTTTCTGTGGCACTGTCTTCTCGCCTAAGGCGAGACCGGCCGTTAACCGGTGTGTTGCTCTGTGCTGTCCGGACTTTCCTTCCTCCGCCATTTAGCGGAGAACGATAACCCGGCTGATAGGGGGCAAAGGTAGATTTTATTTTTTGAGAAGGAATTTTGAAAACACAAAAGCCGCAAGAAGCAGGTAAAAGAAACCTGGCAATGCATTGTCATCATACTCATTGCTGATACCAGTCATCATTTCTTTCCTCACAGTTATATTTATTTGTAATAAAACGTAAAAAGAATGAGCCACTTTCTCAAATACTTTCTCGCCTGGTTTCCCATGCTGCTGCTGGCCATTGCCAACGGCGCTTTAAGAGACCTGGTCTATAAAAAATACCTGGGAGAATTGGCTGCCCACCAGGTTTCTACCCTTTCATTGATCATCTTTTTTGCTGTTTATATCGGGTTCATTATAAAATGGATCCCGCCGGCTTCTGCAAACCAGGCCATGCTTGTCGGACTACTCTGGTTAGTGCTTACGCTGGCATTTGAATTCGGCTTTGGCCGCTACCGGGGTAACTCCTGGGAAAAAATGTTTGCTGATTATAACCTGCTGAAAGGACGGGTATGGATACTTCTTCCCGCATGGGTAGCCATTGCTCCATGGCTTTTCTTTAAACTGGGAAACACGGGTTGATCGCTGCCAGGAGTTTTAATGTACCTGTATAATTACTGTGCAGGATCCTTTTACAATTTGTAAATTGTACTTCTTAACACTTCAAAACCTCCTCATGCTAAAATATTCATTATTCGCCGCTGCAATTCTTTATCTCCTGTTAATGCTCTCCGGATGTAACAACTGCAGTGATCCTGCAACAGCAACCGGTACGGAAAGCAAATCTTTCAACCCTGACAAGGCCCGGAAACAAATTGATGAGGCAAACAGGGAATTCATGGACCGTTTTAATAAAAGCGATTCTGTGGGGCTGGCAGATATGTTTACTGCCGACGGCAGATCAATGGAACCAAATGAACCTTCCTTTACAGGCAGGGAGGAGATCCGCACACATTATTCCATCGTGATGAATGCAGGCGCCAATAAATTAGGATTGGAAACTACCGGCCTATGGGGCAATGAGGATATGCTGGCGGAAGAAGGTGTTTTCACTTTCATGGATAAAGACATCAAACAAATAGATAAAGGGAAATATATCGTACTCTGGAAAAAAGAAGAAGGCAAATGGAAACTTTTCAGGGATTGTTATAATTCTGATCTGCCCGTCCAGGCCCCAACTAAACACACTCCATGAACTGGCACCGGTTAAGTATTGAAGAAATCTTTGAACTGCTGGATACTTCCCCGAAAGGATTAAGTATATCCGATGCCGAAGAAAGATATTTAGAATACGGGGCCAACGAACTGCAGGAAGGAAAAAAGAAAAGTGTTGCCGGAATGCTGTTCGACCAGTTCAAAGATGTGATGATACTGATCTTATTGGCGGCTGCCATCATTTCCGGTATCATCGGCGACCTTACCGACACCATCGTCATACTCGTTATCGTTGTACTGAATGCTGTTATCGGTTTCTTCCAGGAATACCGGGCCGATAAAGCCATGCAGGCACTGAAACAGATGGCCGTAACACAGGCCCGTGTATTACGTGACGGGCAAAGCAACTGGCTGCCCGCCACCATACTGGTACCCGGTGATGTGGTGCTGCTGGAAGCAGGCAATGCAGTACCGGCCGATATACGCATTGTGGAATCGGTGAATTTAAAAATTGAAGAAGCGGCACTTACCGGCGAATCGCATGCCATTGATAAGATCACCCATTCGCTGGAAACAGACGACCTGCCCATTGGCGACCGGAGTAACCTGGCCTTTAAAGGAACTTTTGTTACCTATGGCCGGGGCACGGGCATTGTAATTGCCACCGGCATGCAGACCGAATTGGGCCGCATTGCTAAAATGCTGCAGGAAGAAGAAACACTTACTCCCCTGCAGCAACGCATGGCTTCTTTTGGAAAAAAACTTTCTCTACTGGTCTTATTCTTATGCGTTCTTTTTTTTGTTGCCGGCTGGTTAAGGGGAGAAGATATCGTAAAGATGTTACTCACCAGTATCTCGCTGGCCGTTGCCGCCATTCCCGAAGCATTACCTGCCGTGATCACCATCTCCCTGGCACTTGCGGCAAAAAGAATGATCCGCTTCAACAGCCTTATCCGCAAGTTGCCTGTAGTGGAAACACTGGGTTCTGTTACGTATATCTGTACAGATAAGACGGGTACCCTTACCAAAAACAAAATGCATGTGGAAGATGTGTTTGTGAACGGGCAACTGTACGACAAAAAGGACCTGTCTTCTATGATACAGGAAGAAGAGGTTATGCTTTTACTGCAGGCTTTTGCATTGAATAACGATGCAGTGGAGGATGCTGAAAAAAATATCAAGGGCGACAGTACAGAGATTGCTTTAATGAAAGTGGCGATTGAACAGAATATAAAACCGGGGGAATGGCCCCGCATTGCAGAAATTGCTTTCGACAGTGAACGGAAACTGATGACAACCTTTCACGAACACAACAATAAGATCATTTCATTTACCAAAGGAGCGCCGGACATTTTATTGCAACGCTGCCAAAATATAAATGAAGAAAAATTATTGCAGCAGGTAGATGAAATGGCGGCAAAGGGTCACCGGGTGCTTGGCTTTGCCTGTCGTTACTGGGATACAATGCCTGCCGAACCCGATGTTCTTATTCATGAAACAGGTTTGCAGTTCTTGGGACTGGCGGGCATCATCGATCCGCCACGGGATGAAGTATTTGATGCAGTGAAACAATGCAAAACGGCCGGTATTGTACCTGTGATCATCACCGGCGATCACCCACTCACTGCAAAAATAATTGCACAACGGGTGGGCATTTTACAAAACGAGTCAGATATAGTGATAACGGGTAAAGAACTGGCAGCACTTGACAACGACAGCTTTTCAGCCAAAGTGGAAAAAATAAAAGTGTATGCAAGGGTATCACCTGAACAAAAACTGCAGATCGTGAAAATGCTGCAGCATAAGGGGCATTATGTAGCCATGACCGGTGACGGTGTGAATGATGCGCCCTCACTCAAACGGGCAAATATCGGCATTGCCATGGGCATCACTGGTACCGATGTTTCCAAGGAAGCAGCACACATGATTCTGCTGGATGATGATTTTTCCACCATTGTAAAAGCAGTGAGGGAAGGCAGAAGAATTTATGACAACATCCTTAAGTTCATCAAATACCTGATGACCACTAACTCGGGTGAGTTATGGACCCTGTTACTGGGACCGATGATCGGGTTGCCCGTGGCGCTGCTGCCCATTCATATTTTGTGGATCAATTTGGTATCGGATGGACTGCCTGCTATCTCTTTATCCTTTGAAAAAGCAGAGAAGGACATTATGGATCGTCCGCCACGGCCACCACAGCAAACGGTCTTTGCCAAGGGCAGAGGCATGCACATGATCTGGGTGGGGATGCTGATGGCAGGTATCAGTTTATCGGCACAGGCCTGGGCCATCAATAATGACCTGCACTGGCAGACCATTGTCTTTAATGTGCTTTGCCTTAGCCAGATGGGGCATGTACTTGCCATACGTTCCGAGAAACAATCCTTATTCAGTATCGGGATATTTTCAAACAAACCGCTGATCGGCGCCGTGATGATCGCTTTAGTGCTTCAGTTTGTTATTACCTACACGCCGTTCCTGCAATCCATATTTCAAACCGAATCGCTGAGCCTGTATGAATTTGTTATTGTAGGAGCGGCATCTTCCCTGGTATTCTTTGCCGTGGAGATCGAAAAAATTGTGTCGAGAAGAAAGGAGAAGATGAAATAAAATATTGTTCCTTTAATCTTATAATCTTAAAACAATGAGCAATAACTATACAATACCCGCCCAAACCCGTATCGGGCATGTGCACCTGAAAGTTTCTGACATAAAACGGTCACTTGATTTTTACTGCGGCCTGCTTGGCTTTGAGTTGATAACCATGTATGGCACTGATGCTGCATTTATCTCTGCAGGTGGTTATCATCACCACATCGGCCTCAATACCTGGTACAGTAAGAACGGTCCGCCGGCGCCTGTTCGCTCTGCCGGTTTGTTTCACACGGCCATTCTCTACCCCACCCGTAAAGACCTGGCCAATATTTATGAAAGGCTGACCGAGGCAAACTATCCATTTACCGGCGCATCCGATCACGGCGTATCGGAAGCACTGTACCTGAACGACCCGGATGAAAATGGCGTGGAACTTTATTGGGACAGGCCGAGGGAACAATGGCCTAAGAAAGAAGATGGCAGTATTGAAATGTACAGCATTGCGCTTGACCTGGAAAGCCTGCTGGCTGAACTTAAATAGGATCTACTTTTTAAGCCAGTCGAGGAACAAACGTATCTTTTCTTTATTGATAACCACTTCATGAGTGGTTTCAATCTGGAGATTGACAAACAATTTACGGAATCCGTAGTGGACTACATCCTTTATACTATTCTTATTCAGTAAAATTTGCCGGTTAGCACGGAAAAAACCAGGGCCGCAGATATCTTCCAGTTCATCAAGCGTATGCGTGATTGAAAATTTCTCATTTGAGAAAGTGACCAGGTTCGTCGCTTTGTTTTCAATTGAGACAAATGCAATATCAGAAATTCGAACCGGAATGATCCGGTTACGGCTATTCACCAACAAAGATTTAATACCTTCTGCAGAAACTGCGGCAGTCGCCGGCAAAATCGGTTGTTGTTCGTTAAGGTTCTTCTTTAAAGATTTATACTTTTCAAGTGCCTGTTTTATTGTTGCTCTTGTATAGGGTTTCAGAACATAGGCAATGCCGTTCTTTTCAAATGCCTGCAATGCATGCTGGTTATAGGCTGTACAGTAAATAACCGGCAACAAATGATGGATCTTGTTAAATATCTCGAAGCTATAGCCATCGCCTAACTGTACATCGCTGAAGACCAGCTGAGGTTTTGCCCCCGATTTAAAATAGGCGACTGCTTCTTTCACCGAAGAAAGCGTCCCTGTAATGTTGATCGTTTTGTCGATGGATCGCAATATTTCTGAAAGGTCTTCAGAAACCAGTCTTTCATCTTCAATTATTACTACATCCATGTTACAGGTAAAATAAGGTTTAAGTAATAGTTGGTAAATGCATGATCTTTATACTAACGGCAAATTCATTGTTTCTTCTGTCAACGAAAATACCAGCTGTATTCAATAATTGATACCTGTTCTCCAGGTTCTTCAAACCCGTTTGGGTTGTTTGTTCCATATGTTGTTTTGGCTGTACTTTATTCCGTACAGTTATCATTCTTTTCATTTTGTTGTAGTCAATATGAATGACCAACGGTGCCTCTTCCGTAAAGGCATTATGCTTGATGGCATTTTCGGCAAGTTGCTGCAGGGAATAAACCGGCAGCTGTCCTTTGACATGGTACAGATCCGGATCGGTCACATAAAAGTGTAGCATATTACCAAAGCGGACCTTTTGCATTTCGAGGTAATTCAAACAGAGTTTGAGTTCATCCTTCACTTCCACAACATTAGCCAGGGCTGCTGTGGTTGAAAAACGAAGTATATCTGAAAGTTTCAGCAGGTAATCCTCTGCTTTGTCTGTATCCTTTTTAAGTAACAACCGCAATGTGTTCAGCGAATTAAATAAGAAATGGGGATGCAGCTGCATCATCAGCTGGCTGTTCTTTGCCTCCAGGTTCATTTGGCGCAGGAGTACATTCTCATTTTCTATTGCCTGTTTGCGAAAGTGCAGTGCCACCAGTTCGCATAAAGTGAGTACGATGATATTAATGGTTAACAGCCGCAATACCAGCGGATAAAAAAAGAATTTAGGCGAAGGTACCCGAAAGCTGGCAGCACCTTTCATTGCCCCCTCCTGGTTGAATAACCGTATGCCATCACCCTGGATAAGTTCAGGAGGATCGCCGGGTATCCTGTTATCCGGAAAAGAAGCACGGGTAATGAACCTCCCTGTTCCCGGGGGTGGTACCGGCGTATAAAAATGAAACCCAATTGCAGATACGCTTATTCCAAGCAGGATACTTATAAGAGCACGGAAGAAAATGTTCTTTAAAAAAGGAATTTTAAATGAACCAAGCAGAAGTGAAATATTGATGAGCCAGAAAAGCAAGGTAATGACTAAAGTAAAAAGAATACCAGGTAAAAAATTATTGAGTTCCTGGAAATCAAATCGGAAAAAAGGTGTTGCACCCAGAATAGCAAACAACGGAGTTGTAATGACTGAGATCAATACCAGCCGAAGAAGAATTTTTTTTTCTTTGATCGCCTTTATCATA
>Ga0209023_10000430_pt1 | contig 64956 bp, 58 predicted proteins | sample LakOneMetagenome_FD_187468 | JGI IMG/M metagenome (GOLD analysis project Ga0209023, IMG submission 187468) | Freshwater and sediment microbial communities from Lake Erie, Canada (SPAdes) (version 2) | ecosystem: Environmental > Aquatic > Freshwater > Lentic | place: Lake Erie, Canada...
TACGGTTTCGGCGGCTGGGAGCCGCCGGACTCCGGTGAGAACGCGGAGGCCAGCCACTTCGGCGGCGGTAACGCCGGGCCGATCGCCGAGGGCTACGACGAGTTCTACACGCGCCAGGTCGAGGAGTTCCTCGCCCAGGCGGACCTGCCCGAGCCGTTCTGCCTGTGCGTCTCGCTCGTGAACCCGCACGACGTGCTCGGCTACCCGGGCTCCTATGAGGTCGGCGGCTACGACCGCAACGAATTCGCCGACCTCGGCGTACAGCTGCCACCGTCGGTGAACGAGTCGCTCGCGAACAAGCCGGCGGTGCACTCGCTGATGAAGCTGGGCCAGACGTCCTACATCGGCGGCCTGAACAGCGAGCAGGAGAAGCTCGACTACGTCAACTTCTACGCCTACCTGCACGGCGTGATCGACGAGAAGATCGGCCGGCTGCTCAAGGCGCTGGGCGACGGCCAGGACCCGAAGTCGCTGCGGGCGCGCACGGTGATCGCCCGCATCTCCGACCACGGCGAACTCGGTTTGTCGCATGGCGGCCTGCGGCAGAAGATGTTCAACGTCTACGAGGAGACGCTGCGCGTGCCGTTCACCGTCTCGAACCCGCTGCTCTTTCCGGGCGGCGCCGAGAGCGACGCGCCCGCGTCGCTGGCAGATCTGCTGCCGACGCTGCTCGACGTCGCCGGCGCGCCGGCCGGCGATGACCTTGACGGCCACAGCCTCGCGGGCGTGTTGGCCCGCCACGCCAATCCCGATCACGAGGCGCTCGCGCAGGCCGGCGTCGATTTCCGCGGTTTGGTCGACGCCGCGCCGGCCGAGGCTGTGCAGGACGAGGTGCTGTTCACCTACGACGATCACCAGGCCGGCACCGCGATGCAGGAGGCGCCGGGCCAGCCGAACCGCGTCCGCTGCGTCCGTGACCGGCGCTGGAAGTACGCCGTGTACGTGGACCCGTTCGGCACGATGCCGCCCGAGTACGAGCTGTACGACATGGAGGCCGACCCGGACGAGGTGGTCAATCTCGTCGGCGTCCGGACAGGGCAGGCCGTGACGCCCGCGGCGGAACGGGAACGCGCCCGGCTTGCTGACGCGCTGGCTCGTCAGTGCGAGCGGACCGGCACGTCGCTGCCTGTGAGGTAGCGCTCCAGCATCAGCGCGGCTTCGTGCGCGTACGCCGCGGGGTCGACGCCATCGCGCGGGTGGATGACGAGGCCGTGGGTCACGGTCTCGGCCACCAGCACCACCATCTGGGCCGCGAGGTCCGGGTCACGCGTCTGCACTTCGGGGCGCAGACGGAGATAGGCGGCGACGGCGGCGGTGGCGCGGTCGGCGGCAGCGTCGAGGTCACGCTGCAGGTGCTCGGGCCGCGGTGCCTCCTCGAACAGCACGCGGTGCAGCTGTGGCTGATGGCGGTGGAGCTCGAGCAGCGCCTCGAGGATGCGCGTGAGGCCCTCGCTGATCGGTGGCGGCTCGCTCAGCAGCTGCCCGACGATCGGGACAAGCACCGCCGTGCCCTCTTCCAGGTGCCGTGTGACGAGCGCCACCAGGATCGCGTCCTTGTCGGGGAAGTACTGGTACACGGTGCCGATCGAGACGCCTGCGCGCTCGGCGATGCGGTTGGTCGTGCCGGCGGCGTATCCGTGGCGCTCGAAAACCTGAGCAGCCGCTTCGAGGATCGCGTCCACAGTGTCGATCGATCGGCGCTGAACCGGCTTGCGTCTAGGGCTGGCGGCGGGTTTGGCGGCCATCGTCAACCCCCGTGGAAATGCGAGTTGCAGAACATGAGGTATTGCTCATACTAGTGGTATGCCGAAGACCACGATCATCAGCCGGACCACCGATCTGCCGATCCCGGCCGAGACGGCATTCGCGCTCGCGCAGAAGCTGGAGCTCTTCCGTTACGTCTCGGCACCGATCTTCACGATCCCGAAGATCGACGTGCCGGCGACGCTGACGCCCGGGGTGGAGGGCGAGGCGCGGCTCTGGTGGTTCGGCGTGATCCCGTCGTGGAAGCACCACCTGCGGCTGGTCAGCGTCGGCGACAACGAGATGTACACCAACGAACACGGCGGACCGGTGCGCACATGGAACCATCGCCTCACGTTCGTGCCGCTGACCGCAACCAGCTGCTGCTACACCGACGCGATCGAGGTCGACGGCGGTCCCATGGGCTTCGGCACGCGGCTCTTCGTGCGGCTGATGTTCCGCTATCGGCATCGGCGCTGGCGGGGATTGGCCCGCGTGCTGGCCTAGTCGCGCGGCAGCACTCGGCGGAGAAAGCGCTGCGTCTCTTCGCGCTGGGGCGCGCGGAACAGCTCGGCCGGCGCGCCGCGCTCGAGGATCACGCCCTCGTGCAGGAAGCACACTTCGTCAGCGACCTCTTGGGCGAAGTCCATCTCGTGTGTGGCGATCAGCATCGTCATCCCTTCCTGCTTGAGCTCACGCACCACGCCGAGCACCTCGCCGACGAGTTCGGGGTCGAGCGCGCTGGTGATCTCGTCGAGCAGCAGCGCCCGTGGGCGACCGGCCAGGGCCCGCACGATCGCGACGCGCTGCTGCTGGCCGCCGGAGAGGTGATCGGGCCGGTCGCGGCCGCGGTCACCGAGGCCGAAGCGGTCAAGCAGTTCCCGTGCGCGATCGATCGCCTCGCGCTTCGGTGTGCCGTGCGCGCGCATCGGTGCCAGCACCACGTTCTCCAGCACCGTCAGGTGGGGAAAGAGGTTGTAGGCCTGGAAGACCATGCCCAGCCGCCGCCGCACGCGGACCGGATCACACGCCGGGTCGGTGACCACCTCGCCGTCGAGGAAGATGTCGCCGTCGTCGATGTCCTCCAGCAGGTCGACGCAGCGCAGCAGTGTCGACTTGCCGGAGCCCGAGGCACCGATCAGCGCCACGGCCTGGTGCTCGTGCACCGCGAGGTCGATGCCGCGCAGCACCTGCTGGTCGTCCCAGGCCTTGGTCACGCCGACGATGTCCAGTACCGGCACGCTCACCTGATCGCCCCCGGCGCGCCGATCTGGGATTGCCGCTGCGCGCGGTCGACGATTCGCGCCAGCGGCACCGTCACGCACAGGTACAGCACGGCGGCAGCGACCAGCGGCGTGTAGTTGAAGTCCGACGAGGCTGAGATCTGGGCGACGCGGAAGGCCTCCAACGGCCCGAGGATCGACACCAACGCCACGTCCTTCTGCAGCGAGATGAAGTCGTTCAGCAGCGGCGGCGCGACGCGGCGGACCGCCTGCGGCAGCACCACGAAACGCAGCGACTGCGCGTTGGTGAGGCCGACCGCCAGTGCTCCGGCGCGCTGACTGGGGTGCACGGAGTCGATACCGGCGCGGTAGACCTCGGACACGTAGGCACCGTAAGACAGGGCGAGCGCGAGGCCGCCGAGCACGACCGGATCGGAGGGAAGACCGGAAAGCTCGAGCGCCGGGATGCCGAAGCCGATCAGGTAGACGACCAGGATCGTCGGCACGCCGCGGAAGACGTCGGTGTAGACGGCGGCCAGCAACCGGATCGGAAACAGCGCCGGAGCACGGCCGGTACGTGCCAGCGCCACGGCGAGGCCGAGGATCAGCACGACGACTTCGACGACGAGGAACATCCTGACGTCGAGCCAGAAGCCGTCGAGCACATCCGGGAACGAGGTCTTGAACGCCTCCCAGGAGAAGAACGTCTCCTTGACGTTCGGCCAACCCTTGCTCGTGGTGACGAGCAGCGCCAGGCCGCCGAGCACGACCAGCGTCGACACCGCGGAGATCGCGGTGCCGCGCCGCGCCCGACTGCGCCGTGCGGCCTCGCGGGCCGCGCGGCGGTCAGTCGGGACGGCGGCCACCGCTACTGCAGCTTCGGTGCCTTGGCGTACTGATTCATCCACGTGTCGGTGATCTTCGTCAGCGCACCGGAGCTGTCCAGCTTGGCCAGTGCGTCGTTGACGCAGGCGGTGAGCGGTGAGCCCTTGGCCAGCAGGATGCCCCACTTGTCGCCGCCGCCCGGCGCATCGAACTGCCCGGAGACGGTGGCGCCGTCCAGCTCGGCGTCACGCAGGTAGATCGCCGTCGGCAGATCCAGCACGATGCCGTCGACCCGCTTGTTCTTCAGCGCGCGGACCGTGTCGTTGGAGTCGTTGAAGACCTGCGGCTGGTTGCTCGGCTTGATCACCTGCTGGACAGCGTCCAGCGACGTTGTGCCGACCTGCACGCCGAGCTTCGCGTCCTGCAGGTCGGCCAGCGACTTCGCGCTGGCGGCCTTGCTGCCGTTCAGCGCGAGCACCGCCTGCGGCGCGGTGTAGTACGGCGTCGAGAAGTCGACGCGCTTGGCACGCTGCGGGTTGATCGAGACCTGGTTCAGATCGATGTCGAACTTCTTCTTGCCCGGCGCGTAGGACGAGTTGAACGGCACGACTGTCCACGAAACCTCGGCCGGGCTGAAGCCCAGCTGCTTGGCGACGGCGTAGGCCGTGGCGCTCTCGAAGCCCTTGCCGTTGGCCGGCTTGTCATCGACGAAGTACGGCGGGAAGGCGGGCTTGTCGGTGCCGATTGTCAGCTTGCCCTTCGCGTAGGTCGCGAGGTCGGCCTTGCTGCAGGCCTTCTTGTCGGCTGAGGCGTTCGACGAGGAGCTGTCATCCGATCCGCAGGCGGCCAGGCCCAGAGCGAGTGCGGCTGCGGTGGCGGTGGTTGCGATGCTGCGAAAACGCACGGGAAACTCCTCGTTGCAGAATGGGAAATCCGGACGCGCGAAAGCCTATCCCAGGCGTTTCGGTCAGGTATCCGCGCCTGCGTGCCCGATGTACAAGAAGGGGGGCTGCGTTTGCGCCCGTTGTCCAAACACGGGTCCCGGCCGAGCCGCCAAGATCCGCCCTCTGCTTGACACCACCTCCACCGGCACCCGCCCCGGTCAGCCGCCGGCGGCGGGCTATTTCGACGAGGTCTTCGGCCCCGGTGGCACGCCGCGCGGTGATGCGGTCTCGCTGGTCGACGAGCTGGAGCGGCTCGGCGCCGACGCGCTGGCGCAGGCCGGTCACCGGCGCGACGCGATCTTCCTGCAGCAGGGCATCACCTTCGACGCCTCGGGCGGCGACGGTCCGATCCGTGACCGCCCGTTCCCGCTCGACCTCGTGCCGCGGATCCTGCCGGCCGCCGAATGGGAGTTCATCGAGCGCGGCCTGATCCAGCGCATCACCGCGCTCAACCGCTTCATCGATGACGTCTACCACGAGCGTGACATCGTGCGCGCGGGGATCGTGCCGTGGCGGCTGATCGTCAGTCGCCCGCACTTCGCCCGCGCCGTGCACGGCGTGCGGCCGCCGGGCGGCGTGTACTGCCACGTCGCGGGCTGCGACCTCGTGCGTGACGCGGACGGTTCCTGGAAGGTGCTCGAAGACAACGTCCGCACGCCTTCGGGCATCTCGTACGTGCTGGAGAACCGTGTCGCGATGACGCGCCTGGTGCCTGAGCTGTTCCAGCACTATCGGGTGCGGCCGGTCGATCACTATCCGCAGCTGCTGCTCGGTGCCCTGCGTCACGTCGCATCCACCGCCTCCGAAGAGGCGAACGTCGTGGTCTGGACGCCGGGGCCGGCCAACTCCGCCTACTTCGAACACGCCTTCCTCGCGCGCCAGATGGGTGTGGAGCTGGTCGAGGCCTCGGACCTCGTGGTGCGCGACGACGTGCTGTACATGCGCACGACGGCGGGCCTCCGCCGGATCCACGCGATCTACCGGCGGCTCGACGATGACTTCCTCGATCCGCTCGAGTTCCGGCACGACTCGCTCCTTGGCGTGCCGGGGCTCGTGCGGGCCTATCGCGCCGGCACCCTGGCGATCGCCAACGCCGTCGGCACCGGCGTCGCCGATGACAAGGCGATCTACCACTACGTGCCGGAGATGATCCGCTTCTACCTCGGTGAGGAGCCGATTCTCGACAACGTGCCGACGTATCTGATGGCACACGAGGATCAGCGCGAGCTGGCGCTGGCACGGATGGATGAGCTCGTCTTCAAACCGACGGGCGAGTCCGGCGGCACCGGTGTCTGCATCGGGCCGTTCACCTCGCCGCGGGAGCTGGACCGCTTGGCGAAGGTGATCCGGGCGGCGCCGGAGGCGTGGATCGCGCAGGAGGTCGTGCATCTCTCGACCGTGCCGACGGCAGGCGATGACGGCACGCTGGCGCCGCGGCACGTCGACCTGCGCCCGTTCGCGGTGTTCGGCGAGTCGATCCGCATCGTGCCCGGCGGCCTGACCCGCGTCGCGCTGCGCGAGGGATCGATGATCGTCAACTCCTCACAGGGCGGCGGCTCGAAGGACACCTGGGTCCTCGAGGACGGCCCGATCTCACCGCAGTCGGACGGCATCGATCTGCCGATGCAGCAGGTCTCGACGACGATGCCCGGGCTCCGCTACGGCTCGCAGTGGCACGAGCAGCAGCAGCAGCAACAGCAGGCACGGCGGGGCTGATGCTGTCGCGGATCGCCCAAGAGCTGTTCTGGCTCGGCCGCAACGTCGCGCGGGCCGAGCACACGGCACGCCTGCTGGACGGCGTCTTCCAAGCGAGCCTGCAGGGTCGTCCCGACGACCCCTCGGGCGTGAACCTCGGCTGGCCGTCGATTCTCGCGATCATGGGCGCAGAGTCCGACGGCCGGCCGGCACGCCGCAGCGAAGTCCTTGACCGGATGACGATCGACCAGAGCGAACCGGCCTCGGTGATCTCCTGCGTCGGGCGCGCGCGCGAGGGCGCACGCACGGTGCGTGACGTGATCTCGGCCGAGATGTGGGAGTCGATCAACACCACCCATTTGTCGCTGACCGGCTCCGATCTGCCGGGCCGGATGCAGATGGGGCCCTACGGCGTCTTCCGCTACGTCAAGGAACGCAGCGCGCTGTTCTGGGGGCTGCAGGGCCGCACGATGCTGCGGGATGACGCGCGCGCGTTTCTCGTCGCCGGCGGCCGGATCGAATCCGCCGACATGGTGCTGCGCATGTTGCGCGTGGCGATGCCGTCCGGCGCCGAGGCGGAAGGGGCGGCCGAAGGCGTGCGGGACGGGCAGGCGCTGGCACTGCTGCAGGCCGTCGGCGGCTTCCAGGCGTTCCGGCGTGCGGTGCCGGCGCCGGCCAACGCCGGGCCCGTGGCCCGTTTCCTGCTCTACGAGCGCACCTATCCGGACTCGGTGACCGCCTCGGTCGACGCGGTACATCAGGCGCTGACCGATGCGGACGAGCAGCCGCGCAGCTCCGAGCCGGTGTTGCGTCTCAGCCGGTTGTCGGCCGACCTCGAGTTCCGCGGCCGCGCCGCCGCCGAGGACGGCAACCTGGCGGAGACCTGTGAGCTCGTGCAGAGCGAGCTGGCACTGATCGATGCCGACATCGGTGATCGCTATTTCGCCGGAGCGGGTACAGCGGCGGGCACGGTGATCACGTGAACTACGACATCCGTTACCTGACGGAGTACCACTACACCGAGCCGGTCACCGACAATCTCAATGCCCTGCGCGTGCGTCCCGCGACGACCTCGACGCAGCGCTGCGACGAGTTTCACGTGCGCGTGGAACCGGAAGCGCGGCTGCACCGCCACATCGACTACTTCGGTGCCGAGGTCCTGGAGTTCGGCATCCCGCGCGTCCACGAACGCCTGACGATCGACGTGCGCGCCCGCGTCGTGACCTCCGAGCCGCCGGAGCCGCCCGACGCACCATGGGAGCACCTCGAGGGCGAGGCGTACGCCGAGGCCGGCGGCGAGTTCCTCTTGACGATGGGTGAGCCGCCGAGTGACCAGTACACGGCGCGGCTGACCGAGCTGCAGAGCACCGGACGCGCCCAGACGCCGCTGGCGACGGTGCAGCTGTTGTGCGAGCTGATCCCCGACCTGTTCGAGTACCGGCCGGGCGCGACGTACGTCGGCTCCAGCATCGATGACCTCTTGCGCGCGGGTGCCGGCGTCTGTCAGGACTTCGTGCATCTGGCGCTGCTGATCCTGCGTCGCCACGGCATCGCGGCGCGCTATGTCTCGGGCTATCTGTTCTCGGCGCCGGAGGACGGCGGCACCGATTCCGTCGAGGTGCTGACGCACGCCTGGCTCGAGGCCCTGCTGCCCGGCGGCGGCAAACGCAACGAGCCGGTCTGGGTCGGCGCCGACCCGACCAACAACTGCCTCGCCGGCGAGACCCACGTCAAGGTCGGGCACGGCCGGGCCTACAGCGACGTGCCGCCGATCAAGGGCGTGTATCGCGGCACCGCGGACGCCGAACTTTCGGCGTCCGTGCGGATGACGCGGCTCGACCCGGCGTCATCGGCCCGCGCGTAGCGCTGCAGCTCGGATAGGTTGCCGCCATGTCTGCTGATGCCGTCCATGCACTGATGCCGCAGCTACGCAGTGATCTCGAGGACCTCGTGCGGATCCCGTCGGTCTCTGTGCCCGGCGAGATCGGCCAGCCGCTGCTCGACGCGTTCGAAATGACGAGCCGGCTCTTCGCCGATGCCGGCGTCGAGGTGGGCCGTCTCGACCTGCCGGACACCGCACCGGTCGTGACGGGGTACATCCCCGCGCCCCCTGGCGCGCCGACCGTGCTGCTCTACAGCCACTACGACGTGGTCGCCGCCGGTGACGAGTCGCAGTGGAACACGCCGCCGTTCGAGCCAACGGAGATCGACGGCAAGCTCTACGGCCGCGGCGCGGCGGACACCAAGTCGAACATCCTGATGCACGTCGGTGCGCTGCGCGCCTGGGGCGGCAGGCCGCCGGTCGGGATCAAGCTCTGCATCGAGGGCTACGAGGAGATCGGCAGCGGTCAGCTGCTCAGCTACCCGGCGACCGACCCTGAGTTGTTCGCCGCCGACACGCTGGTGATCGGCGACATGGGCTCGATCAGCCCCGGCACACCGACGCTGACGACCGCGCTGCGCGGCATGGGCAACGTGATCCTGGAGGTCCGCACGCTGGAGTCCGGCAAGCACAGCGGCCAGTACGGCGGCGCCGCGCCGGACGCGTTGATCACGCTGCTGCACGCGATCGCCTCGCTGCACGACGAGCACGGCAACGTCGCCGTCGCCGGGCTCAAGCGCAACGCGTGGGAGGGCCCGGCGCAGCCGGAGGAGCAGTTCCGCGACCTTGGCACCGTGCTCGACGGCGTACCGCTCGTCGGCAGCGGCGATCTCGGCTCGCGCATCTGGTCGGGTCCGGCGATCACGGTGATCGGCATCGACGTGCCGTCGGTCGACGGGGCGCTGAACGCCGTCAACCCGCACGCCCGCGCCGTGCTCAACGTGCGCGTCCATCCAGAGCAGGACGCAACAGAGGCGCAGGCCGCGGTGATGGCGCACCTGCGCGCGCTCAGGCCGTTCGGGATCGCGATCGACGTGCAGCCCGGCCCGACCGGCAACGGCTTCGCCGCGCAGACGGACGGCCCCGCCTACGTGGCCGCCCAGGCGGCGTGGGAGGCGGCCTGGGGCGCCGAAGTGATGTTCGCCGGCAGCGGCGGCTCGATCCCGATTGTAAGCGCGCTCGCCGGCGCGCTGCCGAACGCCGAGGCGCTGCTCGTCGGGGCAACCGACGGCTACGCGAACATCCACGGACCGAACGAGCGCGTCGTGCTCAGCGAGTTCGAGAACGCCATCACGGCGGAGGCGGACTTCTTCGGCCGCTACGCCAAGACCTTCGCGGAGGCCCAGTCATGAGCGGTGAAGCGTTTTCCGCGGACGCGCCGAAGGGCGACACGATGACGGAGCGGATCCTCGCCGCCGTCGAACGGGCAGGCAACAAGGTGCCGAGCCCGGCGGTCCTGTTCCTGTTTCTGATTCTCGGCGTCGTGCTGCTCTCGCAGGCGCTCGACTGGGCCAACGTCGGCGTCACCAGCGAGGTCGCCGAACCGGTGCCGGCGCAGGTGCAGTCGAACGGTCCGACCGACGCGAACTCCGAGGTCGCGGCAGACCCAACAGGGGACCAGGAGGTGAAGATCAAGACCGAGCGGATCGAGGCCAAGGGCCTGCTGACCGGTGACGGCATCCGCTTCATGGCCACCTCGGTGGTCTCCAACTTCCTCGGCTTCGCCGCCGTCGGCGTGATCCTCGTCGCGATGATCGGTGTCGGTATCGCCGAGTACTCCGGCCTGGTCGGGGCGCTGATCCGCAAGCTCGTTGCCGCCGCGCCCGCGGGGCTCCTGACCTACATCATCGTCTTCGTCGGCATCATCTCCAGCATCGCCGCCGACGCCGGCTATCTGGTGCTGATCCCGCTCGCCGCCGTCGCCTTCGCCAGCGTTGGGCGACACCCGTTAGCGGGCATCGCCGCGGGCTTCGGCGCCGTCAGCGCGGCATTCGGCGTCAACGTGCTGATCACGCCAACGGACGGCGTGCTGGCCGACATCACCAACGAGTCGGCGGCGCTGGTGGACCCGAGCGTGCACCTCGACCTGCTGTCCAACCTCTGGTTCGGCATCGGCTCGTCGATCTTCCTGACGATCGTGATCGCGCTGATCACAACGCGGATCATCGAGCCGCGCCTCGGCACGTGGGATCGCAGCATGGCCGACCCGGACGAGCTCGCGCGCGAAGAAGGGCCGGAGATCGACGCTGCCGCGGAGGCCAAGGGGTTGCGCTGGGCCCTCTATGCGCTGCTCGGCGTGATCGTCGTCGTCGGCCTGCTGTCGGTGCCGCAGGGCGCCCCGCTGCGGAACCCGGAGACGGGTGATCTGATCGGCCACTCACCGTTCATGAGCAGCCTGATCGTGATCGTCTCCGCGGCGTTCCTGTTCACCGGCCTGGCGTTCGGCAAGGCGACCGGCACGATCAGGAACAGCGACGACGCCCTCGGCATGATCACCAAGGCCTGGGCCAGCCTCGCGAGTCTGCTCTTTCTGTTCCTGCTGATCGCCCAGTTCATCGCGTACTTCGATTTCAGCAACATCGCGCGGGTCGTGGCGATCTCGCTCGGTGATCTGCTGGAGCAGGCGGATTTGGCGTCGATCTGGCTGCTGATCGGGATCATCATGTTGACGATCCTCGTCAACATCCTGATCCCGGCGAAGATCGCGAAGTGGGCGATCGTGGCACCGATCTTCGTGCCGCTGATGCTGCGGCTCGGCGTCGAGCCGCAGACCGTGCTCGCCGCCTACCGCGTCGGTGATTCGCCGACCAACGTGATCACGCCGCTGATGCCGTACTTCCCGTTGATGGTGGTGTTCGCCGCGCGCTACCAACGGGACACGGGGATCGGCACGGTGATGGCGCTGATGCTGCCGTATGCGGTGATTTTGACCGTGGCCTGGACGGCGTTCTTCGTCGCCTGGTACGTCATCGGCATCCCGCTTGGTCCCGGCTGGCCGGTCTAGCCGCTGTGCGCGCCGCTGAGCGGCCCGGTTCGCCCGAGCACACGGTGGTCGGCCTCGTGGTGGGCCGGCACGGCAGCGAGTTCTTCGCGGACGTCTGCCAGTTCGTCGACGAACTCGTCGATCGCCAGCTTCAGGCCGCGCGAGGGAAGCTGCTCGGCTGAGCGCTGCTCGTGTTCCACGCGGAGCGCTGCGACGACGCGTTCCAAGCTCGCTGCGCGATGGCGCAGCCGGATCCGCTTGAGGTCGTCAGCGAGGCTGGGCTGACGAACATCACCGGGGGAAGACTGAATCATGGGGGCTCCTCTGTCTGGGGGGAATGGAGCGAAAACTCCACCGAGTGCCAGGAGAGATTTGGAGCTAGTAGATGTCTTCATCGTACTCCTCTCGGGGCCGGTTTGCAGGCGGTTGGGTGACGTGAGCCGGACCCAGGACTAGGGTTCCGCGCGTGCGCAACCGACGGGCCGTCATCCTCGCGACGGCGACACCATTGGCATCGATCTTCGGGTCCGGCTTCCTGATCATCGTCCCGGTGCTGACGCAGGCGGTGGGCAGCTACGCGCTGGTTGGCGCGGCTGCGGTGTGCCTCGTAGCGTGGTTCGTCGGCAACGCGATACGGCACAACGTGGCCGTGATCGAACCGGCCGCGGCAGCGGGCGCGTTGGCTGCCACCGAGCGGCGACTGGAGCGCGCCTCCGACGCGGCGGTGGTGATCGCCTACGTGATCTCCGTCGCGCTGTACCTCAGGATCCTCGCCCAGTTCGTGGTCGGCTACTTCGACTCCAGCTCGATCGCGGCGCAGCACCACGTGGCGCTCGGTTGCGTGGTGCTGATCACGGTGGTCGGCGTGGTTCGCGGCCTCCACGGGCTGGACGTGATGGAGCGCGTCGCGCTCGCTGCTGTGCTCGTGCTCGTGGCGGTGATGGTCGTGGTCTTCGCCGGGCTCGATCTCGGCCGGCTGAGCGGCGACGGCATCACGCTGCCGCCTGCGCCCGAGGGCGGCCTGCTCAACGCGTTTCTCGTGCTCGGTGGCGTGGTGATCTCGGTTCAGGGTTTCGAGACCGTGCGCTACCTGCCGCACATCCCGCGGGACGTTCGGATCGCCGCCAGCCGCCTCTCGCAGCAGGTCTCCACGGTCGTGTATCTGCTGCTGGTCGGGCTGGCGACGCCGTTGATGGCGTCGGCGGTCGCCGCCGGCGAGGACGACACGCTGCTGCAGCTCGTGCAGCTGGTGGCGCCGGCACTGGTGCTGGTGCTCGTGCTGTGTGCCGCGGGCAGCCAGTTCAGCGCGGCTGTTGCCGACACCGAAGCGGGCGTCGGCAACATCGCTGCGCTCGGTCTGCACCGGCTCGCCGGCTGGCCGTCATACGCCGTCGTCGGCGCGGTGTCGGCAGCCCTCGTGATGACGCTGGACACGTATCTGATCATCGTCGTCGCCTCCCGCGCGTTCGCCGCCTACTACGCGCTGCAGTGTGTGATTGCTGCGCGCACCAGCAGCGGCTGGCGTCGGCCGGCGTACGCCGCCTTGGCCTCTGCGATGACGGTGATCGCGCTGTTCGCCCGGCCGGTCGGCTGACGGGGAATAGGATCGAGTGGCCTGATGCTGCACGAGATCACCGACTTCGCCGATCCACTGACGCTCACGGCGCTCGGGCTCGTGCTCGCCGCGCTGGCGACCTCGCTGACCGGCTGGCTGCCGATCCCGGCGCCCGCGCTCTTCCTCGGTGGTGCCGCCGCTGCGGCAGCGCTGATGCCGTCGCTGCACGATGACGTGACGATTCTGAGCGTCGAGCGGATCGCGGTCGTGGCGCTGATCGTGATCCTCTTCAACGGTGGCCGGGACATCGGCGCCCGGCGTTTTCGCGCGTCGCTCGGTGCGATCGGCTCGCTCGGTCTGCTCGGCACGTTCATGACCGCCGCGGCGATGGCCGTCGCCGCGCACGTCATCCTCGGACTCGACTGGGCGGTCGCCGGCGTGCTCGGCGCTGCGATCGCGCCGACCGATCCCGCAGTGATGTTCTCGGTGCTGGGTCGGCGCGAGGTCGGTGGGGACTCAGGGGCGATCCTCGAGGGTGAGGCCGGCATCAACGACCCCGCCGGCATCGCCGTGCTGCTCGGCATGGTCGAGCTGGCGACCCATCCCGACAAGTCGATCCTGATCGTCGCGCGGGAGTTCGGCCTAGAGATGGGTGTCGGCGCAGTCCTCGGCTACCTCGGTGGCCGGCTGATCGTGGCGATGATGGGGCGTGTGCGCCTGGGCGGTTCCGGGCTCTATCCCGTGCTCGCCCTGGGCTTGGCGATGCTGTTGTACGGCGGCACGGCCCTGGTCGGCGGCTCCGGCTTTTTCGCGGTCTTCATCGCGGGCATGCTGCTCGGTGACGCCAGGCTGCCGTATGCCGGTGAGGTGGATCGCTTCTCCTCCAGTCTTGCGAGCCTGGCCGAGGTCGCGGTGTTCCTCGCGCTCGGGTTGACGATCGACCTTGCGGCGATCCCCGGCGAGGACTGGCTCGGCGGTGCGGCGCTGCTGGTGATCATGGCGTTGCTGGTCCGGCCGCTGGTCGTGCTCGTCACGCTGGCGCGTTCAGCACTCAGCCGCAACGAGAAGACGTTCATCGCCTGGAGCGGCCTGAAGGGCGCGGTGCCGATTCTGCTTGCGGCGTTCGCGGTGCTCGGCGAGGTGCCCGACAGCCAGCGCATCTATGACGTGGTGTTCGTGGTCGTTGTCGGATCCGTCGTGATCCAGGGCGGCCTCGTACCACTCGTCGCCGAGCGACTGAAGATCCCGATGCAGCTGCAGCCGGAGCTGCCGTGGGAGATGTCCGTCAAGCTGGCCGAGCCGCCGCGTGACCGGGTCGAGCTTGCGGTGGAATCGGGATCGGCGGCTGACGGTGAACGGCTGGCGGAGCTGCCGCTCGGCGAGCGAGCCTGGGTCACCCTCGTGGTCCGCGAGTCCCACGCGGTGCCGCCGCACCCTGATCTGGTGCTGGCGGCGGGGGACGTCGTCTTCGCGCTCGGGGTCGCCGATGAAGCGCTGCTCGCGCGTGCCTTCAGCGGCCGCGCCTAGCCGGCACGGGAGCGGTGTCGTGCGATCCAGGCCTGCGCGGCAGCGCGCCGCTGGTGCACGTCGGCCATCACGATGTCCCACTGCTTGCGTACCTCGTCATCACTCGGCCTGATGCCGTCAAGGATGTTGTCCAGCTCCTGCCGCACCTCGCGGCCCAGCGTCGCCGAGCCGACCAGCACCACCATGAACCCGAAGAGCGAGGAGACCATCGCGAGGACGATGCCGATCACGCCGTAGCGCGCCGCGTAGGTGTTGAACGCGTGCGGCGCGTAGATCGACGCGGCGAGCTGGTAGATGCTGAGCAGCGAGCCGCCGATCAGGCCGAACGGCAGCAGCTCGGTCCAGGTGAGCCGGTTGGCGCTCAGCACGCGGCCGGACCACATCAGGAACAACGCCAGGAACGGCGCACCGAGGATCGCGAGCAACACTTCCGTCGGACCGTGATCTGATGCTCCCGCTGCGGCGCCGCTCACCGTAAGGAACACGGCGAACGCCGCGATCCACTTCGCGCCGTTGATGCTGTTCCGAACGGACATCGCCGGCAGCTCCCAGGTCTGCTCGAACAGCCGCTGGATCGCTCGCGTGAAGCTCAGCACCGTGACGATCAGGAGCAGGGCGCCGACGATGCCGATGCTGCTGTTGACCTCCGCGGCCGGGCTGAAGGCGTCACGCACGGCTGCAGCGCCGTCGCCGCTCAGGTCGTATCGGGCGACAACCCGGTCGGCCGCCTCCTGGCCGTGGGGCAGGATCGCGGCGACGAAGATCGTCAGCGGGATCGTCGCCGTGAACGCGCCCGATGCGAGCGCGATCGCGCGGTCAAAGCCCGCGATCTTCTGGAACCGGGCGATGACCCGCAGCACGAAGTCGGGCCGCAGCCAGAATGTCGCGAGCCGCAGGAGTCGGTCCCGATCGATGCGCATCCGGCGTGATTCTGGCAGGCGCGGTCGCGGTAACGTCCGCGCCGTGAGCTCCGGCACGACGAGCACCCGTGTGACCTGGCTGGGACACAGCACCACGCGGATCACGCTCGACGACGTGACGCTGTTGACCGACCCGGTGCTGCGGCGCCGTGTTGCCCACCTGCGGCGCGAGGGGGCGGTCGATCAGGCGGCGCTCGCCGGCATCGATGCGGTGTTGGTGTCACACCTGCACATGGACCACCTCGACATGCGCTCGTTCTCGCGGCTGGAGCGGTCACTGCGTGTGGTGCTGCCGAAGGGCGGTGGATCGATCCTGCGGCGTCGCGGCTTCACGAACGTGGTCGAGGTCGAGGCCGGCGACGAGGTGACGATCGGCGCCGTGACGGTGCACGTGACGCCCGCCGATCACCACGTGCAGCGTGTGCCGCTCGGCAGGACGACGGCATCGGTCGGCTTTCTCGTCCGCGGCACGCGGACGGTGTACTTCGCCGGCGACACCGATCTGTTTCCTGGCATGGCCGAACTGGCAGGCGCGGACATCGCCCTGCTGCCGATCTCCGGCTGGGGGCCGAAGCTGCCCGCCGGCCACCTCAACCCGGAGACGGCGGCCGAGGCGCTGCGGCTGCTGACGCCACGCGTCGTGATCCCGATCCACTGGGGCACCTACGCGCCGCTGCACCTGCCGGCGGCAGCGTCCGGACCGGAGCGGGAGTTCGCCCGTCACGCGGCGGCGCTGGCACCCGAGGTCGAGGTGCAGGTGCTGCCGGTCGGCGGCGAGTACCGCCAGGACTAGGATCCCGTCCGTGACCGACGCGACGTATGGCGCAGAGGTGGACTGGCGCCCGGAGAAGCTGCGCTTCAAACCGCTGCGGCTCCTGGTTGCCTGGTTGATCGCGGCGCTGTCGGTCAACGCCGCCGCGGCCGTTCTCAGCGGCTTCGTGATCAAGGAGGCGGGAGGCAACTGGATCCTCGCGGCGCTGATCGGCATCCTCAACGCGCTGGTGCCGCCACTGATCGCGGCGATCCGACTGCCGTTCGCGCTCGGCACCGGCTTCCTGCTGCTGCTCGTGATCAATACCTGGGCGATCCATGGCGCCGACGCCTGGGTTCCCCAGTTCGTGGCGGTCGATTCGTGGGCGACCGCGTTCAACGCCGCGCTGCTGATCGCCGGCGTGCGCGTGATCCTGGAGGTGATCACGGGTACCAACGACGACGGTCAGTACGCACTGCGCGTGATCCGCCGCGTCGCCCGCAAGCAGGGCGTCAGCGAGCGCACGGACAAGCCGGGCATCATCTTCCTGGAGATCGACGGCCTGGCCGCCCCGATCCTGCGCCGCGCGATGCGTGATGGCAACGCGCCGGTGATGGCGCGCTGGCTGGCGGAAGGGCACCATCGGCTGGCCTCGTGGGAGCCGGACCTGTCATCGCAGACGGGGGCCAGCCAGGCCGGCATTCTGCTCGGCTCGAACGAGAACATCCCGGCCTTTCGCTGGGTCGAGAAGGCGACCGGTCGTGTCGTGTCCTGCTCATCACCGGGGGACTGTGCGGAGATCGAGCAGCGCTGCTCGACCGGGATCGGCCTGCTCGCCAACGGCGGTGCCAGCCGCGGCAACCTGCTGTCGGGTGATGCCGACGAGGTGATCCTGACGGTCAGCCGGATGGATGCCGAGAAGGGTGCCAACCCCGGCTACCGCGCCTTCTTCTCGAACGGCTTCAACGTGACGCGATCACTGGCACTGTTCGTGTGGGAACTCCTGCTCGAGTGGAGCGCGGCGATTCGGGCGCGGCGTCGTGACGTGCAGCCGCGCGGCCATCGCGGCGGCATCTATCCGTTCCTGCGGGCGGTGATGTGCGTGCTGGTCAGGGACATCGTCGTCTATGGCGTGCTGACGGACATGATGCGTGGCCGTCCTGCCGTGTACGCCACGTTCGCCAGCTACGACGAGGTCGCCCACCACTCGGGCCTGGAACGCCACGACACGCTGGAGGCGCTGCGCAAGGTCGACCAGCAATTCGGGCGGATCGCGTCGGCGCTGAAGTACGCGCCGCGTCCCTACGAGATCGTCGTGCTGTCCGACCATGGCCAGACGCAGGGCGCCACGTTCCTGCAGCGCAACGGCTACGCGTTGAGTGATCTTGTGGAGCGGTCGCTGCAGCAGGGCTCGGTGGCCGACGTCTCCGGCGGCGATGAGCAGGCAATGATGGCCGGCCTCGCTGTCGGTGAGGCGACGGGCGGTGGCGCCAAGGACTTCGGCGGCGGCGACGTCGACGGCAGCGGCGCGGTCGTGCTCGGCTCCGGCAACCTCGGCCTCGTCTACCTGATGGAGGAGCCACGCCGGCTGACGCTGGAGGAGATCGAGCAGCGGCACCCGCAGCTGCTGCCGGCGCTGCGCGAGCATCCCCACATCGACTGGTTGCTCGTGCGCTCCGCCGAACACGGCGCCGTCGCGCTCGGCGGCGCGGGCATCCACTACCTGGAGGATGGGCGGGTCGAGGGCGAGGATCCGCTTGCGCACTTTTCTGCCAACGCGCCCCGGCACCTGCTGCGCACGGACGGCTTCGCTGACGTGGCGGACATCATGGTCGGCAGCTTCTACGACCCGGTGCTCGACGAGGGCTGCGCGTTCGAGGAGCTGATCTCGTTCCACGGCGGGCTCGGCGGCGAACAGACCGAACCCTTCCTGCTGTACCCGAGCACGCTTGCGCTGCCCGACGAGCCGCTGGTTGGTGCCGCGGCCGTGCACGGCGTCCTGTCCGGCTGGCGCCGCGAGCTGCACGGCAGCTAGCGCGTGCTGGCCGCGTCTCGTGCGCGCAGCAGCGCCGCGGTCACGTCAGCGCGCGCAAGGTCCGCGGCGCGATCCAGTTTCTGCCGCAGCAGCAGTTCGGCTTTCCTGCCGACGTCACCGCGATCTGCGCGCGCGTGGGCAGCGGCGACGCGCCGGTCGACATCGGCTGGCTGATCCATTACGTCGCCGCCACGCCCGACGGTGCGGTGATGCGCTCCCGCTTCTGGCTCGGCGGCCACTACGTCGCCCCACGCACCACGAACCCGCTGCTGCGCCGCGCGTTGCCGCCGGTCGCCCGACGGCTCGCCCGCCCGACGAGGCAGAGCGCCACCGACCTGCTGGTGCACTGCGCGGAGGAGATGAGCCACCTCGCGGCGTTCCTGCCGGCGCTGCACGCCGAGGCCGGCACCACATAGAGCGTTTGGGCATCCTGTGACGGTGTTCACGCCCCTTCACCGCGGCGGCAGTGGCGATCCGATCGTGCTGCTCCACGGTTTCACCGACACGTGGCGCACCTGGGAGCTGGTGCTGCCAACGCTCGAGCAGCACGCCGACGTGCTCGCACCGACGCTGCCCGGGCATGCCGGCGGGCCGCCGCTGGGTGCGCCGCTGACGCCCGGCTCGGCTGCCGACGCTGTGGAGCAACTGATGGACGAGGCCGGATTCGCCACCGCGCACGTCGTCGGCAACTCGATGGGCGGGTACGTCGCCCTCCAGCTCGCTGAGCGCGGGCGCGCACGATCCGTGGTGGCGCTTGCGCCCGCAGGCGGCTGGGCGGAAGGTGACGACAGCTACAAGGAGACCCTGGCGCAGTTCATCGATATGCGGCCCGCGGTCGACGCGGTCGCGCCCACGGCCCACCTGCTGCTGGCCACCAGGGCGGGGCGCCGACTCGCCACACAACAGACCGTCGTCAACTTCGAGCACATCCCGGCCGAGCTCCTGGCCCACCAGATGCTGGGCTGGGCGCGGTGTGATGCCCTCGTGCCGTTCACCGACCAGGCACTCGCCGTCGGTTGGCCGCTGCACGCCGAACAGGTGACGTGCCCGATCAGGATCGTGTGGGGCACCGAAGATCGCCTGCTGCCGTATCCGCGTGCAGCGCTCCGCTATCGCTCGCTCTTCCCCAACGCCGACTGGGTGATCCTCGACAACGTGGGCCATTGCCCGCAGCTCGACGTCCCGCGGGAGACCGCGCAGCTCATTCTCGGCGGGACAACAGGCTCGTAACCGTCACGGTCGCGAGGATCGCGACGATCACGACCAGCGACAGGATCGTGGAGATCTCCGGCACCCCGGACCACACGCCGTGTGCCCAGTGCAGCACGAGCTTCGTACCGATGAAGGCCAGGATCGCCGCCATGCCGTAGCCGAGGTGCACGAGCTTGCTGAGCGAGCCCTGGAGTACGAAGTAGAGCGCGCGCAGCCCGAGCAGCGCGAAGGCGTTGGTCACGAACACCAGATACGGATCACCGGTGATGCCGTAGACCGCAGGCACGGAATCGATCGCGAAGACGAGGTCGGTGGCGAGCAGCGCAATCGCGACGAGGGCGAGCGGCGTCAGGGAGCGCTTGCCGGCCTCGCGGACCGAGAACGCACCGCCGCGAAAGTCGTCGGTCACCGGATAGACGCGCCTGAGCAGCGCGACGCTGCGCATCCGATCGACGTCGATCGCATGGCCGCCGTGCCGGGTGTCGCGCAGGATCTTGACCCCCGTGCCGACGAGCACGAGGCCGAAGACGAGGAACATCCAGGCGAAATTCGTCAGCAGCTGCGCGCCCAGCGCGATGAAGATCGCGCGCAGTACCAGTGCACCGATGATGCCGACGAACAGCACCCGCTGCTGCAGCTGCGCCGGCACTGCGAAGGCGCTGATGATCAGCATGAAGACGAAGAGGTTGTCGATCGAGAGCGACTTCTCGACGAGGTAGCCGGTGTAGTACTCGAGGCCGACCTCGCTGCCGTGCGCCGACAGGATCCAGAGGCCGAACAGCAACGGCAGTGCGACGTAGAACACCGACCAGCGCACGGCCTCGCGCATCGAGACGGCATGCGGACGGCGCGTGATCGCAAAGTCGAGCGCCAGCAGCGCCAGGATCGCAGCGATCGTGATCGCCCAGACGGCTGGGGTACCGACGCTGGGTCCGGTGTCGACGATCGGCGTCGCGGCAGCAACAGGGAGTGGTGACATCAAACGAGTCCTCGGGTTGGGGGCCTGAGGTCTCCTTCACCGCTGCTGCGGTGGCGTCCCGGGAGCACCATCTGATGCTCGAACTGACCGGTGACGCACTTGGGAAGTACTCCCCTCGTCTGGGCTCAGAATAGCGCCACCGGACGCGCCTGGTTAGGGTCCGCCGCATGGGCATCATTTCCGGAGACCGGACCGTAGAGATCGACGCGCCGATCCAGCGCGTGTTTGACATCGCCGCCGACATCGAGGGCGCGATCGAGTGGCAGGGCTCGCTGCAGGAGGTGGACGTGCTCAGCACCAACGCCGACGGCCGCGCCGAGCTGGTCGAGACCGTCAACCACACCGCCGTCAAGTCGGTGCGCTCCCAGATCCGCTTCACCTACGACGAGCCGACCGGGATCGCCTGGGAGCAGCTCAAGGGCGACACGAAATCCGTCACGGGCCACTGGGCGCTGGAGGACCTCGGCGATGACCGGACGCGCGCCACGTACGCGCTGGAGGTCGACCCCGGACGCATGCTCGGGATGCTGATCCGCGGCCCGGTGGAGGGTCAGGTCAAGAACGCGCTGCTCGGCCACGCCGCCGAAGGCCTCAAGAAGCAGGCCGAATCAGCCGCGTAGGGCACTAGGCTTGCCGACCATGACCGACACAACCGCGACTCCCGCAACTGACGCCTCCGGCCTCCCGAACATCGCCTGGTGGCTGATCGTCGGGCTCGGTGTGCTCAGCATCATCGCCGGCATTCTTGCGGTCGCCTGGTCCGGCGCGACGCTCCTGCTGATCGCGCTGACCTTCGGCATCTATCTGATCGTCTCGGGACTCGGCGACATCGTCGGCGCGGCGCAGGCCGGCAGCGCATCGACCACGGCGCGCGTCTTCTTCGGACTGCTCGGCGTGCTGTCGCTCGCCGCCGGCGTAATCCTGTTGGCCCGTCCCGCCGCGTCGCTGCTGACGGCCGCATGGGTGCTGGGACTGTGGTTCGGGATCAGCGGCGCGGTGCAGCTGGCCCAGGGTTTCGCCGCCGATGAGGGTCGCGCCTGGAACATCGTTTTCGGCCTGATCGGCCTCGTCGCCGGCGTGATCATCCTGGTCCACCCGAGCGTCGGTATCAAGACGCTGATCTGGATCGTCTCGATCAGCTTCATCCTGCGTGGCATGGTCACGATCGCCGTCGGGCTGGTCGTGCGCAAAGCCACGCAGCTCGCCTAGGGCTCGCCGAGCACCCAGCGCTGCATCCGCCCCTGCGGCGCGTCCAACGGCCGCTCGCCCGGTCTTGCGCGGAGCGCACGGTAGGCGCGGCGCGCCAGCACGATTGCCACGACGAACAGGATCAGCATCGCGCCGAAGGCCGAGAGCGCGATGATCAGCGCCACCCACGGGTGACCGAAGGCCAGACCGATCACCGTGAGGCCGGCGACGTCCTCGGCGCTGGAGATCACGACGTTCGAGAACGGCTCGGGTGACATGTTGACGACGGCTCGCAGCCCGGCCTTCGCGAAGTGGCTCGCGGTGGCGGAGCCGCCGCCGAGCAGCGCCGCCAGCTCGGTGCTGATCTGATCATCGGCGCTGCCCCACTCGGCGGCGATCGCCGTGCCGACGAGCGGCCGGATCAGGGTCTGGATCGTGTCGCTGGCCGAGTCGAGGTAGGCCACCTTGTCGGCGACGAGTTCGATCAGCAAGAGGACGGTGGAGACCGCCAGCAGCAGCGGCGAGCCGAGGTAGCCGGGGGCGTCGATCCAGCCCGCCTGGTTCGCGACGCCGGTCGCGACCAGCACGCCCCACACGCTGATGCCGGACGCCCAGCCCTGGGCGATGAGGAACGCTGCGGCGGACGCCATGCGGCGCATCGTCGCAGGCAGCGCTGACGGGCGCCTAGCGCGTCTTGAGCTTCAGCGTCAGCGTCGTCGGGCCGGCGCCGGCATAGGTCACGCGAACCTTCACGCGCACCGCCTTGCCGCGGCGCAGGCTCGCGGCGGGGCGGAGGGCTGCCGGAGCAAGATCGAGACTGACGCTGCTCACGCCCGCGGCGCGTTTGCCGGCCGGGACCTTGACGCTGATCGTCTGGTTCGCCGCCGACACCAGCCCGCGCCCGAACACGCTGGCGCCGGACTTCACCAGGCTCGCGCCGCGCACGGCGGCGGCCTTGAGGCGCACGGCGCTGCGCGGCAGGATCACGCGCATGCCGGTGATCGCCTTGCCGCGCACGGTCAGCTTGAAGGCCGCCTTGCTGCCGATTCGCCGCAGCGAGCCGGTTGCCGTGGCCCGGCCCGGTTTCGGCGGGAGAACGGTCGTGTCGCCCGGGCACGTCATGTCGACGACCGGCGACGACTCGCTGCGGCTGCCGCTGTGACCGGTGAACACGGCGTGGATGGCGCGCGACCCGGCGCACAGGCTCTTGACGTTTGCTTCGAGCAGGGTGTTGGCGTCCAGCGCCAGGTCGAAGCGGGTGAGCGGCACGTCGGGGATCGACTGCACGGTCGATGTAAGCTGGCCGTTCTCGAGCGAGTTGACGATCGTCAGCGGGATGTCGATCAACCCGTGGAGCATGACGTTGAGTCCCGGCAGCTCGCCGGGATTGCCGACGATGTAAACGGGGCCGGACATCGGATCCGGGATCAGCGGCGAGATCGCGGTGGCGGTGCCAACACGCGATACGGCCGGGCAGGCGCCCGCACTGAAGTCCGCCTTCGAGCAGGTGCTCGCCAGGGCCTTGCGGCCGGCCGACAGACCGATCGGCAGCGTCATCGCCATTGACGACATCGTGGAGTCCCCTTCGCGCGGCAGCATCGTGGCGGTCAGCGACGGGCGCTTGAGGTCACCACCGAGCTTGGCGCTGAACACCGGCGCGAAGGCCATCGCCGAGCAGTCGGTCGGCAGGTAGGCCACGTTCTGGGTGACGCTGCTGCCGGCGATCGAGCCGATCTGCGCGCTGATTGCCTGCTCCGTGCAGGACGATGCGTTGAAGAGGAAGCCCTCGCGGTCGAGGCGCAGCGTCATCGAGCGCACGAACAGCGGTACGCCACCGACGATCGTCGGCATCGCCCCGGTTGTGACGTCGATCCCGAGATCGTCGCGGACCGTCATCTTCGCCAGCACGACGGCGGTGCCGAGGTCGATCGGGCCGACCTTTGCCGGGATCGTGATCGCGAGACCCGCGACCGCGCCCGCTTCGGGATCGGTCAAGTAGACCTTGCCGGTGTCGATCGTCAGTGGCGTGTTGCCGGTGCCTGCCTGCACGGCGACGCTGCCGACCATGGCGCTCTCGGCGCAGCGTGCGGCGCGCGCGTCCTCGAGCGAACAGCGCTCGACCGAGGCCAGCCGGCCGAGCAGGCCGGTTGGCAGCGAGACGGTCATCGCGCCGAAGCGCTCATCGGCGTCGTTGCGCTCGAAGGTCATCGTCGTGCTCGTATCGCCGCCGGCGAGCAGGCCGCCGAACGAGGCTTCCAGCCGCGGCGCGAACTGTGCAGCACCGCAGCCCGTCGTCGTCAGATCGGCCTGCACCGTGACGTGGGTGCCGGGTCGCGACGCAGGCTCGAGGCGTGCCACAGCCTGCTGGGTGCCGCAGACCGATGGAGCCTTCAGCATCGCGTGGTCGCCGCTGCGGAAATTCATCGTGAACTCGCTGAACGGCACCGGCGGGATGCCGTCGAAGATCGTCGTGACCTGGCCGGTGGTCGGATCGGTCAGGGCGCGGGCGCTGAGCTTCAGATGGGTGGTCCCGAAGGTGGCATGGATCAGCATCCGCAGCGGGATTCCGGGCGCGGGCTCGCCGATGTACACCTTGCCGACGATCGGCTCGGCGATCAGCGGCGTGCTGAAGCTGACGCTGCCCACTTCGGAGGTCGCCGGGCAGGTCGGCGTCGTCGCGTCATCAGCGGCGAACTGCGCATCGGTGCAGGCGTCAAGACCCGCACTGCCGGAGCTCGCCGAAAGGGCGAACCCTTCGGGCAGCACGAACTCGGCGCTCTGCACCGTTGACGGCGCAGGCCCGCTCAGCGGCGGCGTGAAGCCCATCGTCACCGATACGCCCGTCGGTTGATCGGCGACGATCGTGCTCGGCGTCGTCGTCGCCGCCATGCTGGGACTGAACGGCGTGTCGGCGCAGCCACTGACGCTGATCGCCGTCGACTGCGCGGTGGTCCACGTGCTGCTGCCGTAGGGCTTTGCGCTGACCTTGTAGCGAATCGGATCGCAGGCGGTCGGCGCTGTCATGAATGGCTGCGCCATGTGCCCGCGCGTGCCCCACAGGGTCATCGACATCGCCTTGAGCTGCGTGTAGCCGGTGGCTGGGAAGATGCCGAACACGTTGACGCCGCTCTGCAGCGGCAGGCCCCGCAGCTCGGTGATCAGGGAGTAGTCCCCCGGGGAGTTGAGCCGGATCGGCGCCTCGAGCTTGATCGGCGTCATCGTGTTGGTGCCGTCGACGTACGGGCCGAGCTGGGTGTACAGCCGCGCCGGTTCGGAGCCGCGCGGCTGCATCAGGTAGACGGAGCCACCGATCCCCATGTCCGGCAATGTGATGCCGCCCAGCACCTCGGGCAGCCAGATGTCCGTCGTGACATAGGTCGTACCGACCTGCGAGGAGCTCGGGCAGTTCGCCGCGGCGACCTCGGCCCAGGAGCAGGGGGTCACCGCGTTCGGGCTGCCGAGCAGACCGGGCGGCAACTGCAGGTCCATGTCCTCCACGTCGTGGCCGCTGTCGGGGAACGTCAGGCCGATCGTGACGTCACCGTGCGTGCCGGCCGTCATCGAGGACGTGCCGCCGATCACGACGTTGAAGACCGCGCCGGCGGGGGCGGCCGCGACGCACAGACACGCGACGGCGAGCGCGGGGGCGAGGAACAGGCGTGTGAGCAAGCGACGATCCATGGCGGCGTCCGAGCGGGGACGCTCGGTTACCGCGTGTATCGGGCCTCAACATCGACGGCTGGAGCGGAACCGGACCCCAGCGGACGACTATTCGTCCAGCCGCGGGCTAGCCGACGGGCTCGTGATCACGCTCGGTCTTGTTGATCGCCGCGGTGCGCTCGCTCAGTGACCGCCCCAGCGCGCGCACCTGGGAGTCCATGGCCGGCAGGATCTGCTTGACGTCACGGGCGAGCAGGCGCTCGACGATGCGGGTGCTCAGCAGCGGTTTTAGGAACCGTAGGCCGCCGACCCAGCCGGGCACGTTGACGCGGGTCTTGCGGCCCTCGATGCCGGCGACGAAGGCCTCGGCGCACTCCTCCACACTCACGGTGTCGCTGAGCGGACCGGGCAGCGACTCGACCATCTCGTTCGCCGCCGTGATGTCGGCCCGCGACTCGCGCACGAGCGGTGTGTCGATCCACAGCATGTGGGCGCTGCCGACCTTGACGCCGCGATGGGCGACCTCGAGCCGGAAGGCGTTCGCGAGATGCTCAACGCCGGCCTTCGAGGCGTTGTACGGCGCCATGCCCGCTGAGTGGGCGTAGGCGGCGGCCGAGGAGACGATCAGCACGTAACCACGCTGCGCGAGGATCTGATCCAGCGTCGCGCGGATCGTGTGGAAGACGCCGGTGATGTTGATGTCGATCACCTTGCGGAAGGCGGCGGGGTCCACGACCTCGAGCGAGCCGTAGCTGGCGATCCCGGCATTCGCGAGCGTCACGTCGATCCGGCCGAAGCGGGCGACCGCCTCGGTCGCCGCAGCCTCCATCGAGTCCAGGTCGGTGACGTCCGCGACGATGCCGACCGCGTTGTCGCCGAGTTCGGACTCCAGCTCACGCAGCGGCGGCTCGTCGACGTCGACCAGCGCGACCTTGGCGCCGCGCTTGACCAGCAGCCGTGCTGTCTCGGCGCCGATCCCGCGCGCACCGCCGGTGATGAAGACGACCTTCCCCGCAACCTTGCTCATGCGCCAACGCTAACCGAGTTCCTTGGCTCGGGGGTGTGTCTTGCGACACCTAGGGGCGCAGCGCCGCGAGTGCCGTTTCCACGAACGCCGTGAGGCGGGCCTCGGTCGCCGCGCCCGGCGTTTCCAGCACCATGCGCCCGGCCTCCTCCGCGCTTGCCAGGATCAGGTGGGCGAGCACCTCCGGGTCCATGCCCTCAGGCCCGCCGCGCCGCTCGAGCCCCGTGGCACACAGCGGCGTCAGCAATGCCAGGATCGTCGCGCGGCCCTGCACGACCCGGTCGCGCAGCGCAATCGGTGCGCCGTCGCGCGGCAGCAGGGCGAGGCGCCAGGTGGCCGGGTCTGCCGCAATGACACCCAGAAACGCCGCGAATGCTGCGACGGCCATCACGTCCGGGTCATCATCGGCTGCGATGTCCGGCAGGACGCTGCTGACCTGCTGGAAGATGCGCTGCTCGTTGCGGTCCGCCAGCGCCGTGTGCAGGCCGTCGAGGTTGTCGAACTGGGCGTAGACGACGGTGCGGGCGATGCCCGCCTCGCGTGCCACGCGGTCGATCGACACCGCTGCGTAACCCTCGTCGAGGATCAGGCGCGCGAGGACGTCGAGCAGTTGGTCGCGGCGCTCGGCCGCGGGCATCCGTCCCTCGCGCGGTGCGGCCTCGGTCACGCGGTCTTCGCGGCGCTGCCGGATCGCGCAGCTTCGGCCGCCAGCGCGAACGTGCGGATCATGCCGCCGATCAAGCGCGGGTCGTCATGCATCGGCACGTGGCCGATGCCGGGCAGCGAGCGGAACTGCACGCCGGGGATCTCCCTACGCAACCGGTCGGTGTGGCGATCCATCGGCAGGATGCGGTCCTTCTCACCCCAGACGACGAGCGTCGGCGCCGCGATCTGGTCCAGATTCTCCATCCACGGCTGGCCGTGGCGGAGGACGGCGAACATGTCCTCCAGCACCACGTCGCACTCCATCGAGCGCCGCGCCATGTCGATCGCGTCGGCGGCCAGCATCTGATCACCACGCTGCATCGCGTCGAGCAGTGCGAGGCGGCGACGCAGTGGTGAGCGCATCACCCAGGGCAGCAGCCGCTGGTTCTGGCGCGTCATCGCCTGCATCCGCTGGAACTGTTTGAGGATCCGCAGCGCCTCGGTGCGGTTTCCGGGATCGAGGCCGCCGGCGGGCGAGAGACCGACGACGCTGCGCGCCCGGCCGCGCTTGGCCAGCTCCAGCGCCAGGCCGCCACCGAGCGAGTTGCCGGCGAGGTGGAACGTGTCGAGGCCGAGCGCATCGAAGGTCTCCTCGGCCAGATCCGCCATGTCGGCGAAGCTGCGCGGGTCATCACCGCGCGCGAGGTGCGGACCGTCGGAGTGACCATGCAGTGTCGGCGCGATCACATCGAAGTAGGGCACGAGCTCACCGAGGATCGGCCGCCAGGTACGCCACGTGTCGGTGACGCCGTGCAGCAGGACGAGCGGTTCGCCGCTGCCGGCGCGGTAGAGCTCAGGCGAGATCGTGGCGGTCATGTGCGGAACTGTACATACGCGGCCCGTCGTGCGCGGACTGATAGTCATTTTTTTAGTTCTGTGCAACGATACGGGCGTGCGATCAAGGGGACTCATCGCCGTGGTATCAGCATGCGTGCTGTCGGCCGCGCTTCAGGTGTCTGCTGCCGGCGCGGATGTCGAGCCGACGCCTCAACCGCTGCTCGCGGGCAACACCGACGAGTACTGCGTCGGAGCCCAGACGACGGTCCGCTGCTGGGGCTGGGCGAACGCCGCATCCGACGGATCACTCGGCGCCCCGATCGGAGGGATCTCGGTCGACGATGGTCCGATCACGGCGCTCTCGGCACGGCTCGGCGACGGCTGTGTCCTGCAGCGCGGAACGATGCGCTGCTGGGGGGTTCCCTTTTCCGGCGGCAGCAGCAGCGGGGCGGCGAAGGTCGACGGCATCCAGAACGTCGTGGCGATCGCGAGCGGCGGCGACTCCGCGGCAGCGTGCGGCGTCGAGCGCGCCGGCACGGTGCGCTGCTTCGGCTACAACTCCTACGGGCAACTCGGCAACGGCACGAAGGTTCACAGCGAGGTTCCGATCACGGTCCCGGACATCGACGATGCGACCGATGTATCGATCGGGAACGAGCACGGCTGCGCCCTCCGCTCGAGCGGCGTCCCGTGGTGCTGGGGCTCGAACCGCTGGGGTCAGCTGGGCATCGGCCGGGCGGACGACCAGACCCATACCCCGGTCCGCGTGCCCGGCGTTACCAGTGCGGTCAGCATCACGGCCGGGATGAGCAGCACCTGCGTGATCACCGTCGAGCGCACCGTGCAGTGCTGGGGCTATCTCGGCGGTGCAGCCACGGTGCCGAACCTTTCGGGCGTCTCCCAGGTCGCGGTCGGCAACGGCGTCCATTGCGCGCTCGCGTCCGGGGTGGTCAGCTGCTGGGGCATCAACAGCCAAGGGCAGTTGGGGCGCGGGACAACCGGCGGCGTCGACAACGTTCCGGCCCCGGTGATCGGTCTGCCGAGCGCGGCGATCGCGATCGCCGCGAACCACAACTCGGCGTGTGCACTGACAGCGGCCGACGGCGCTTGGTGTTGGGGCGGCAACCAATACCGCGAGCTTGGCAACAACACGATGACCAGCAGCAATGCGCCGGTCCGTGTCAAGTTCTCCGGCCAGTGGCCGCCGGTGCTCTCGACGATCTCGGGACCCGGACCGATCACGTCGATCTCCACAAGCGGTGAACTGGCATGCAACGCGACCCACGCTGAACTGACTGCGCCCGTGTTCGCAGTCGACGTCGCGCTGCCGCTCTGCGGCCTCTACGTCTGGGGTGCGCGCGGTCTCGCGGGTCCCGATACCTGGGGCGCCCAGTCCTCGGGTCAGGCCTGGTTGCTCGTCAGCCACAGCGAATCGGGCGACGGCAGCTTCGCCAGTCCCCGCACCTCGACCGTGGTTGCGCGCAACGCCACGCTGCAGATTGTTGCCACCGTCACCAACACCTATGTCGATGGTGACGATCGGTACAGGACGACGGTCCGCCTTGCCAACGAACAGGCGACCCCGCAGTCGTTCCACGTCGTGCACGCGGCGACGTGCAACCTGCCGCACCCCGTCGACCCGATCGCAACACGCATCAGCAGCTCGTGCTACTCGGCTGGGTACGGGAGCTCCGTCAGCATCACGCCGGGTGCCGAACGGCCGGCGTCGCTGTTCACGATGGGTGCGGCTGACCTCAGGCCGGCGCTCGCCGCGCGGGGCGTTGGCACCGTGACGCCGCGCCACGGTGCGCCCACGATCGGGGCGCGCTGGGCCGTGGACCTGGCCGCTTCCGGCGAGCAGACAGTGAGCTACACGACGCGGATCCGCGCCAAGCGGGTTGACGGGGTGATCGCGACGGACGGCCCGTTCACGGAGATCTCGACCACGCCCGATCTGCGCTGCGGGCGCAATCCAAAGGTCAGCGCGACGCCCCCGTTCCTGGCCAACTACAGCTGCGGCACGTGGGTCATGGTCGACGGATCGCTCTTCGGGCCCGACGCCGACCAAATGCAGCCGGGCTGGCCGCAGCCGGCGAGCACGTGGATCCCGGTCGACCAGAGCGAGGCCGGGCATGGGACCGCGGACGACCCGTGGGAGATCACCACCGAGGCGCTGGGCGCCGACAAGGTCGCTGTCGAGCAAACCGACCGCTACGTGGATGGAGCTGCGAAGACCTCGACGCAGATCAAGGTCACGAACACCAGCGTTGAGAGTCAGGACGTGGTCGTGTCCGCCGCTGGAGACTGCGTCCACACCGACGAATTCACCGGCCTGTTCGGGACCCAGGGCTTCGGTTGGCGCAGCGCGTCCGACATTCTGACCGGCGGGACCGGTTGCAGCGACAAGGCGTACTCCGGCACGACGCTCACGTGGCGCTCCCAGGGACAGATGGGTCACTTCAGCACGAACACGCCCGAGAGCATCAGCCAGCAGATCACCGCCGGCAAGGAGTTCGACGATCAGTGCCGCTGCGCGATCCGCATGGACGACGCCGCGGGACTCTCGTGGTCGGCAACGCTCGCACCCGGTGCCTCCGTCACCTTGAGCTATGACCTGGCGCTCGGCACCGGCGATGCGGAGCAGCCCGCGCCCCCGCCAGGTCTCCCGCCAAGCACCGATGGTGCGTCGATCCCGTGGAACATGAACGCGATCGGGGCGCCTGCGGCCTGGGGCGCTCAGCCTACGGCCGTCACCGGTACTGGCCAGACCGTCGCCATCGTTGACACCGGCATCGACTACCAGCACGCGTGGTTCGCGGGGCGGATCGACGCCGAGGCATGCAGGTCGACCGAACTGCACCGGCCCGGCGTCCTGTCGCCGGGCCTGCCGCTGCTGAAGGGCACGTGCCCGCGGCAATGGACGCCGCCGGATGTCCTCGCCGACATCATTGACGAGTACGAACCGGATATCCCGGGCGCCGACCTGCCGCAGATCGATGGACTGACGGTTGGGGCGAGATTCGACGGTCTGCACGCTGCCGAGCCGCTGCGCGAAGGTTGCACCACGACCGACAACATCGGCCCGATCCCCGGCATCCGGCGCTGCGACGGATTCGGCGTCGACAAGTTCCTGCAGGGCACCTTTGTGGCGGGCCTCGCGGCCGGCCACAACCCCACGGGCGTCGGCGGCGTCGCGCCGGACGCGAAGATCATCGCCGCCAACGTGTCGTCGTTTCGTTCCGGGCGCGTCGTGATGGCGACCCCGGGCGACGCGGCATCCGCGCTGGCGTGGGTGGATGCCCAACGCAAGCGCCGCAAGATCGCGGCGGTCAGCCTGATGCTCCCGGGCCGGATGTACTCCGGCGACCGAACTGGCTACGCAAAGGGCGCGTGCTCCGGCAACTCGCCTGCGTTGGAGCATGCGATCACCACGCTGACCAACCACAACATCACGGTCGTCGTCGCTGCCGGGGATGAGGGCCTGAAAAATCAGCTGCCCTGGCCCGCGTGTCTGCCGAACGTGATCTCCGTCGGGGCCACCGACAGCGCCGACAAGGTGGTCGGTCAGTCCAACTCCAGCCCCCAGCTGACGATGCTGGCTCCCGGGGGCGACGTACGGTCGGCGTACTACTCAGGCCGCGATGAGCGCGACCACGACGCGACGAGCAACCGCAGTGGCACCTACGCCGCCGCCGCGCATGTCGTCGGCGCCATCGCCCTGTACAAGCAGAAGTACCCGACCGCAGCGGCCTACCAGGTCAAGCGCGCGCTGATCGGCTCCGGTATCGCCACCAAGGACACGAACGGGATCGCCAAGCCCCGCCTCCGCGTCGACAGCATGCTCAAGATCAAGCCGACAGGTTGAGCCGATGACGCGCCGCCGCACACCCTTGCTGCTCGCCACACTCGCCGTCTGCCTCGCCCCTGCGGTAGCCCACGCAGGACCGATCAGCGACCAGGTCGACTATGGGCTGAAGGCCACAACCGCGTGGGACGCCGGCTACACCGGCGAAGGTCAGACGATCGCCGTCATCGACACGGGGACGGATGCCCGCCATCCGTGGTTCAACGGCCAGGTCGTCTCGGAGGCCTGCTTCACGAGCATGCCGCAAAAGGACCTGCGCCCAACCTGCCCGGGGCTGGGCACCTACGGCAGCGATCCGTTGGTCAAGGGTCCCGTGTATGGGCCGGGGGCCGCGATGCCGCCCAGCTCCGGCTGGGGCCTGACGCCCGAGCAGTGGGCGAAGGCCCGGACCTACCACGGCACCGCTGTTGCCGGCATCGCCGCCGGCGGGCAGCAGTTCGCGTTCGGGTATCGCATCGGTCGACGCGGGATCGCGCCCGATGCCGACGTGATCGCGGTCAACGCGTTTGCCGTGCAGACCGACGGCCAGGGTGCGGGCAGCCCACCGGACCTCCTCGCGTCGTTGCAGTGGGTCAACGAGCAGCGTGCACAACACAACATCGCCGTCGTGAACCTCAGCTGGACCTACGAGGACATCGGCGGCGACAGCGGACCCTGTGATGCTGACGCGAAGCTGAACCGCAAGGGCGGCGCCGCGGCGGTCCGTGACGCCATCAACGAGCTGGTCGCCAATGGCGTCACCGTCGTAGCCGCCGCCGGCAACCACGGTGGCACAGCGGTCGGCTTTCCGGCGTGTCTGTCGAACGTCATTGCTGTCGGCGGAACCGATACGGACAACGGCGGCCTCTATGTCGGCAAGGCCGATGGGACCGGCACTCCCGCGTCGACCCAGCTCACCGTGTTGGCACCCGCAACGCGCATCACGGGCCCGCGCCCTGGGGGAACGAGCAAGGCTGCAACCGGCACGTCCTACGCTGCGCCGCTCGTCTCCGGTGCGATCGCGCTCTACAAGCAGAAGTACCCGAGTGCGACACCGCAGATGATCAGGAACGCGCTCAAGACCAGCGGCCCCACGATCTTGGTCCGGCCTGGCATCAGGCGTCGCGTGCTCCAGGTGGACGACTTCCTCGATCTGAAGCCGGGACCGATCGGCGCGGTCAACGAATCGTGCCTGCACCTCGCATTCCAGCCGGCCGAGGGGCGCCCGGCCGAGCGTGATGCGTTCGTGCGTCTGACCTGCGCGCCGGCCAAGCGGCGTCCCGGCAAGCTCGTCATCACGGTCACCGGTCCAAACACCGACGTCGTCCGGGCCTACACCGATGTGCCGCTCGCCGACACGTCGTACTACGCGAACAGGCTCGTCAAGTTCGGCGTACCGCGCTTCCGGCCCGAGCCCGGGCTGTACCAGACGTGTTACCTGCTCTACGGGACCGAGGACAAGATCTACCCGCTCGCTTCCAGCTGTCGCGAGGACGAGGTCGGCTAGCACCGGCTCTTCCTTGGATCCTCGGGGTCGCCGACCGACCAGGGCCAATAGAGTCCGCCCCATGAGCGGACCACTGGCGGGCAAGACGATGTTCATCTCGGGCGCGAGTCGCGGCATTGGCCTGGCGATCGCGCTGCGCGCGGCGAAGGACGGAGCCAACATCGCGCTGATCGCCAAGACGGCCGAACCGCACCCGAAGCTCGAAGGCACCGTGTACACCGCGGCCGCGGAGATCGAGGCTGCCGGCGGCAAGGCGCTGCCGATCGTCGGCGACATCCGTGACGAGCAGTCGGTCACCGACGCCGTCGCCAGGACGGTCGAGACCTTTGGCGGCATCGACATCTGCGTCAACAACGCCAGCGCGATCAACCTCTCCGGCACGCTGGAGATGGAGATGAAGCGTTACGACCTGATCCAGTCGATCAACACCCGCGGCACGTTCGTCGTCTCCCGCGCCTGCCTGCCGCACCTGATCGAATCCGACAACGCCCACATCCTCACGCTGTCGCCGCCGATCAACCTCAACCCCGCCTGGTTCAAGGGCCACGGCGCCTACACCGTCTCCAAGTACGGCATGAGCCTGTTGGCGCTCGCCTTCGCCGGCGAGTTTGCCGAGCAGGGTGTCGCCTCGAACGCGCTGTGGCCGAAGACGCTGGTTGCGACCGCAGCGGTACAGAACCTGCTCGGCGGCGATGCCGCAATGGCGAAGTCGCGCCGGCCCGAGGTCTACGCCGACGCCGCCTACGCGATCTTCTGCCGCAACAGCCGCGAGTGCACCGGCAACACCTACCTCTGCGAGGACGTGCTGGCCGAGGAGGGCATCACCGACCTGACGCCGTACTCGTATGCCGGGGCCGACGCGGATCTGGGTAGAGATCTGTATGTCGACAGCGAAACGCTCTAGCCTCGCGCACTACCCCGGTTTCTGGCAAGATACATCCCTATGGCACTGAGAGTGGGCATGGACCTTGTGGATGTCCTGGAGGTGGAAGCGGCCGTGGCGACGCACGGTGATCGCTACCTGACGCGGATCTACGGCCGGCAGGAGGTCGCAGACTGCCGCAACGCCTCCGGTGTCGTGAACGCCGAGCGCCTCGCCGCACGGTTCGCGGCCAAGGAGGCGACCCTCAAAGTGCTGCGTCCGACTGGCGGAGGGATCAGCTGGAGCGACATCCAGGTGGAGCGGATGCCGGGTGGATGGCCGCAGCTGCGGCTCGGCGGCACGGCGGCTGCCGCCGCAGCGGCCCAGCGACTCGACCGTTTCGAACTCAGCCTGACGCACGATGCCGGCCTTGCCGGAGCGGTCGTTCTGGCCCAGACTGCCGCCTAGGACCTGATGACCGAGAACCAAGAAACGATCCGCGCCGTCATCGCCGAACACGCGCGGCTGCGCTCGGACGCCGCCGGCCTCGCGCCCGACGCTGACCTGTACGAGGCCGGCATGACCTCGCACGCCAGCGTCACGGTGATGCTGGCGATCGAGGACCGGTTCGATCTCGAGTTCCCGGACCGCATGCTGACGCGGGACGTGTTCTCCAGCATCGCTTCGATCGAGGCTGCCGTGCAGGAACTGCAGCGCGAGGAGACAGCATGAACGACGTCCACGACGCGGCCTTCGTTGACGCGGTGCGGCAGATTGCGACGGACATCGCCGCCGCGCACGCCGATGCCGTCGATCGCGACGCGCGCTTCCCGAGCGAGACGATCAACGCCCTGCGCGGCGTGCAGGCGCTGTCGGCCTTCGTCCCGCAGGAACTCGGCGGTCTTGGCGTGTCGTTCGACGCGCTTGGCGAGGCCTGCTTCGAGCTCGGCCGGGCCTGCGGTGCCAGTGCCATGGTCTTCGCGATGCATCAGATCCAGGTGCACACGATCGTCCGCCACGCGCACGGCAATGCCTGGTTCGAGGACTACCTGCGGCGGCTCGTCACCGAGCAACGGCTGATCGCGTCGGCCACGTCCGAGGTCGGCACCGGCGGCGACATGGGGAAGTCGGTCGCGGCCCTGACGCCGGAGGCCGATGGCTCGCTGAGCTTCACGAAGCAGGCGCCGACGATCAGCTACGGCGCCCACGCCGATGACCTGTTGACGACGCTGCGCCGCACGCCGGAGGCCGAGGCCGGTGACCAGATTCTGGTCCTCACGCCGATCGCCGACACCACGATGGAGCCGAGTGGAACCTGGGATCCGATGGGGATGCGCGGAACCTGTTCACCCGGTGCGCAGGTCTCGGCGACCGCGAGCGCCGAGCAGGTGCTGCCGACGCCGTTTGCGGAGATCGCAGCCCAGTCGATGGTTCCCTCCTCCCACATCCTCTGGGCGCAGCTGTGGCTCGGTATTGCCACTGACGCCTTCGACCGCGCCCGCGCCTTCGTGCGCGCAGCCGCGGCGCGTGATCCCGAAGCGGCGACCGCGGGCGGCGTCAAGCTGTCGCAGCTGCTGACCGAGCTCTCGTTGCTGCGTTCGCAGGTGCAGCAGGCGCAGGCGCAGTACACCGACGCCGTCGAGCACGACCCCGCCGCACTGTCGACGATGGCATGGGCGGTGAGGATGAACACGCTGAAGATCGCCGCCGCGGAAGGGGTGCCGCGTGTCTGTCAGGGAGCACTCGCGGTCTGCGGGATCATGGGCTACAAGAACGACACGCCGTTCAGCGTCAGCCGGCACCTGCGCGATGCGTTGTCTGCAAGCCTGATGGTGACCAATGACCGTCTGCACCGCACGAATGCCGGGTTGCTGCTCGTTGCCAAGGACGTGTGATGGCTGAGTTTCGCGCCGGCACCGGTGAGCAGCCGGCGTTCCTGCGCGAGCTGCTTGATCGCGGCATCCTGATCGACTCCACGATTCCCGGGCTCTACGGGCGGAGTCGCCTGTTCGAGGAGCTGCGCCTGCAGCTGATCGAGGTCGTGCGCCGCGTCTCGGCCCCCGATCAGCCGGAGCGACTGGCGTTCCCGCCGCTGATTCCCCGCCGCCAGCTGGAGGAGCTGGGGTACCTGCGGTCGTTTCCGCATTTGGCAGGCACCGTCTTCTCGTTCGAGGGGGACGATGCTCAGGACGAGCAGATGACGGACATGGCACTCGCACCTGCCGCCTGTTACCCGGTCTATCCGGCGATCGCCGCTCGCGGCCCCGTTCCTGCCGACGGCGTCACCGTGGAGGTCGCCCACGGCTCGGTCTTCCGTCACGAGCCATCCGGTGACCCGGCGCGGATGCAGTACTTCCACCAACTGGAGATGGTCCGGATCGGCCCGCCCGCTGTGGTCGAGGCCTGGCGTGACCGCTGGCGCGACCAGGCCGTGGCGTTGCTGCGCAGCCTCGGCCTCGACGCGGAGTTCGACGTCGCCACCGACCCCTTCTTCGGCCGCGCCGGACGGCTGCTCGCGCGCGGCCAGCGTGCGCAGCAGCTGAAGTTCGAGGTGCAGGTGCCGCTCGGCGGCGACGAGCCGACGGCTGTCGCCTCGTTCAACTACCACCAGGGCCACTTCGCCGACGTGTACGGTCTGCGCTGCGAGGACGGCGGCGAGGCGCACACCGCGTGTCTCGGTTTCGGGCAGGAGCGGATCGTGCTGGCGCTGCTCCACCAGCACGGCTTCGAGCCGGCGAGCTGGCCGCGTGACGTGCGCGCGGTCCTGCAGGGCGACGATGGCTGAGTACGCCGTCCATCCGCTGCACGCAGGCGGCGCCGTCTACCACGAGACCAACTGCTACACGGATGTGCTGATCGAGCTGCTGCACGCGCGCGGGCGCGAGCCGCTCGCGGTGATGGGCCGGCTGCTGCGCGCCGACTTCGAGGCCGACCAGTGGACCTTCTTCAAGCCTGATCCGGAAGACCTGGAGCTGCTGCTCGGCGTCGACATCCACGAGATGCAGCCCTACCGGCCGCTTCCCGCACAGGCCACGGAGCTGCTCGCCGCCGGACACACGATGGTCGTGGAGGTCGATTCGTTCTACCTGCCGGACACCGAGGCCACGAGCTACCGCAGCGACCACGTGAAATCGTCGATCGCGATCGACGCGATCGACAGCGCCGCAGAGCAGCTGCGCTACTTCCACAACGCCGGCCGCTACGAGCTGTCGGGCGAGGACTACCGCGGCGTCTTCCGTACCGCCGGCGACTGGCCCGGTGACGTGCTGCCGCCATACACCGAGATCGCGCGCTTCGACGGCCCTGCACTGACCGGCGACGCGCTGCGGACCGCGGTTCGAGCCCGCCTTACGCACCACCTCGGCCGCCGGCCCGCCACCAACCCGTTCCCGCGCTTCGGCGCCCACCTCGACCGGACGCTGCCCGCACTGCTGGACGCTGATCTGCAGGACTACCACGACTACGCGTTCGCGACGGTGCGGATGGTCGGCGCCGGCTTCGAGGTCAGTGCCGCGATGGTCGACTGGCTGTTCGGCGCCGACGGACGAGCTGCGGCCGATCCGCTGCGCGCGCTGGTCGAAGGTTCCAAGCGCCTGTCGTTCCGGCTCGCCCGGCGACGGGCGTTCGACAGCGCCCCGGCGATCGAGGAGCTGGCGGCCAACTGGGAGCGGGCGATGGACGGACTCGATGCGCTGCTCGACTGACGACGGCCAGCGGCTGATCGGCCTGTCCTCAGCCACCACGGTCGAGCTCACCGACTGGCAGGAGACGACCGAGGGCGAGGACCGCTGGTTCCGGTGTCAGGTCGACGTCGGAGAGCCGGCCGCAGGCGAGCGGCGGTCGCTGACCTTCGACGGCATCGCCACCGTCGCCGACGTCTTTGTCGACGGCATCCTGGTGCTGCAGAGCACGTCGATGTTCCTCCGCCAGTCTGTGGTGCTTGCCGACGAGCTGGTCGGTGTGGTGGAGGTCGCGGTCTGCTGCCGTGCGCTGGCGCCGTTGTTGGAGCGGTCGCGCAAGCCGCGGGCGCGCTGGCGCACCAAGCTCGCGCATCCGAACCTCCGTTGGTTCCGGACGATGCTGCTGGGCTGGACGCCGGGGATCGCTCCCGACGCGCCGGCGGTGGGGCTCTGGCGACCGGTGCGCCTGGAGCGCTGCCGGGTCTTGAGCGTGGTCTCGTTGCAGGTCCGCTCCAGCCTGGACGGTGGTCTGGGGCGCGTCAGCGTCGATGGTCAGCTCGCGCTGCTCGACGGCGCCGTGACGGCGGCAGCCACGGCCCGCGTCGGGGACGGGCCCGCGGTGCCGCTGACCGTCTCCGGCGATCGTTTCTCCGGCACCGTGGAGGTCGACCGCCCGGAGCGCTGGTGGCCCCACACCCATGGTGACTCCGTTACGTTGCCCGTGACGGTTGCCGTCAACGTGACGGGGGTGGGCGAGCCGGTGGTGATCGACGCGGGACGGGTCGGCTTCCGCAGCCTGACCTTCCTCACCGGCGACGCGGGCCCGCAGCTCGTCGTCAACGACGTGCCGGTGTTCGTGCGCGGTGCTGTCTGGACACCGAGCCCGCCCGATCAACTGCGGGCGCGCCTCGAACGCGTGGTCGAGGCCGGCATGAACATGCTGCGCGTCGTCGGCACCGGCGCCTACGAGCGGCCGGAGTTCTATGACCTCTGCGACGAGCTGGGTATTGCGGTCTGGCAGGACTTCATGTTCGCCAACTTCGACTATCCGGTTGCTGACGAGGAGTTCCGCGCGCTCGTGCAACGGGAGGCCGAGCAGGTTGTTGGCGCGCTGGCTCACCGGCCGTCGCTCGCCGTCTTCTGCGGCAACAGCGAGGTTGAGCAGCAGGTCGCGATGCTCGGACTCGATCCCGCACTGGGGCGCGGCGAGCTCTTCGCCGAGCTGCTGCCGGCCGTGATCGACCGCGCCGGCTGTGACGCGGCGTACCTGCCGTCGTCACCGAGCGGCGGTGCGCTGCCGTTCCGTTTCGGCACGGGCGTGTCGCATTACTTCGGCGTCGGCGGGTACCGCCGCCCGCTGAGTGATGTCAGACGTGCCGGCGTGCGCTTCGCGTCAGAGTGCCTGGCGCTGTCGAACGTGCCCGACGACGACGTCGAGCCGGGCGCCGGCGTGCCGCGCGATGCGGGTGCCGAGTGGGACTTCGCCGACGTCCGCGATCACTACCTGGCCGGGCTCTACGACGTCGTGCCGGCTGAGCTGCGCGAGGACGACCGCGCGCGGTACCTGGCGCTCAGCCGCGAGCTGAGCGGCGAGCTGATGGCGGCGGTCTTCGCCGAATGGCGCCGGGCGGGCTCGCCCTGCGCGGGCGGCCTCGTGCTGTGGCTGGCAGACCTGGAGGCGGGGGCGGGCTGGGGCCTGCTGGACCACACCGGCCGACCCAAGGTGGCCTACCACCACCTGCGCCGGATCAACGCGCCGGTTGCGGTCTGGCTGATCGACGAGGGCCTCGCCGGGCTCGCCGTGCACGTCGCCAACGACCGCGCTACCGCGCTGGCGTCGACCCTGCGGGTGACGCTATACCGCGAGGGCGAGCACCCGATCGCCGAGACCGCGGTGCCGCTGGAGCTCGAGCCGCGGGCGGTCGAGCAGTTCGACGTGGAAGCGCTGCTCGGCCGTTTCGCCGATGCGTCCTGGGCCTACCGCTTCGGACCGCCCGAACATGACGTCGTCGTCGCCGCGCTGGAGACGTCCGGCGCGCCCGACCGCGCGCCCGCCGTGTTCTTCCCCGCCGGTTATCCGCTGACGCAGCACACCGCGGCGGCGCTGGGACTCTCGGCCCAATACGTCATCCGCGATGGCCGGCCGGCGGTGCTGCTGCACAGCGCACGCCTGGTCTGGGGGCTGCGGCTGGCGGTCCCCGGCCACCGCTCGAGCGATGACGCGTTCTGCCTCGAGCCCGGGCGCGAGCGACTGGTGTGGCTGACCGCCGACGGCTCAGCTGCGGAACCCGGCGTCGGTGAGGTCACCGCGCTGAACCTGGCGGGCACGCTGGCGGTCCCGGCCCTGTGACCGCGCGTCCTCTGTATTTCGGCGCCGGCGGCGGTGTCTTCGGCCTCCTCGATCAGCCACAGGAGGCGAGCGGGCTGGGCGTCGTGATCTGCGGCCCGTTCGGCTTCGAGGCGATGACGGCATATCGGCCGCTGCGGGATTGGAGCCGGGCGCTCGCGGCGGACGGGCATCGCGTGCTGCGATTTGACCTCCCAGGCACGGGCGACAGCCTCGGTGGACCGCGTGACGCCGACCTCTTCGCGCGCTGGCGGCAGGCGGTGACGGACGCCGTGGCGGTGGTGCGGGCGCAGCCCGGCATCCGCCGCGTGGCGCTGATCGGACTCGGACTCGGCGGCATGCTGGCGCTCGACGCGCAACTCCACGGCGGCGAGATCGATGACGTCGTGGCGTGGGCGACGCCGGGCCAGGGCCGCCGCCTGCTGCGCGAGCTCCAGGCGTTTGCGGCGTTCGAGAACGTGCCGCATCAGGAGGCCGGATCGATGGTTGTGGGCGGCTATCGCATCGATGGCCCGACCTTGGATGCGCTACGAGCGCTGGACCTCACCGACTGCGGCGCCGCGACCCTTGCGGGGCGCCGCGTGCTGCTGCTCGGTCGTGCCGACGGTCCGCCGGACGCCGCTCTGCAGCAGGCGCTGAGCGCCGCCGGTGCTGACCTGGCGGTCGCGGACGGCACGGAGTTTGCGGCGATGACCGCGGACGCCGCCCGCGCCGCAACGCCGCACGGGGCGATCGGTGTGACACGGAAATGGCTCGCGGAGGGTCTGGCCCGACCGGGTGGTGCCGTGGCCGCCGCGGATTCTCCGGCGGTGCAGCAGAGCGTCACCTTCACCTTCACCGTCTCCGGTGTGGAGGTGGAGGAGCGCCCGCTGCGTCTCGCGCTACCGGATGGGCGGACACTGTTCGCCGTCCGGAGTGCGCCGGTCGGCCCACCGCCGGAGGATTGCATCGTGCTGCTCAACGCCGGGGCGCTGAACCGCACCGGCCCGAACCGGATGTGGGTGGAGCTGGCTCGCCGCTGGGCGGGCCGCGGCGTGAGTGCGATACGCGTCGACCTTTCCGGGATCGGCGAATCGGACGGCGATGCCCTCGCGCTGCACGACGACCAGGCCTTCCACACGGCGGCATACGTCGCGGAAGTGGAGGACGTCCTCGATCTGCTCGAGCGCGAGCACGGCGCTCGCAGGTTCGTCCTCGTCGGCCTCTGCTCCGGCGCGTTCCTCAGCTTCCATGCGGCGATCCGCCACGGCCACGTCGCGGCGGCCGTAATGTTCAACCCGCGATTGCTGGTGGCGTCACCGCAGGTCGTCCACCGGCGGGCCGCCCAGCGCGCGAAAAGGGTCTTCAGCCTTGCGGCGTGGGGTGACCTGGTGCGCTACTGGCGCCACACGCCGCGGGTGATCGCCAGTGCCCTCACCGCGCTCGCGCGGCGCGCGATCGAGATCCTGCAGCGTGCCGACCGTGAGCAGTCTGCCGCCGCCGACGCGCTGCTGGACCAGTTCTCCAGCCGCGGCGTGCGCGGCACGTTCGTGTTCACCGGCAGTGAACCCCTGGATCAGGAGTTCACCGCTGAGGGGCGCTGGGAGCGGTTGGCAGAATGGCCGACCGTTGCCGCCGAACGACGCCCCGATGCTCCCGACACCCACACCCTGCGCCCGGTCGCACTGCAGGCGTGGGCGCACGAGCTGGCGGACCGCGAGATCGCCGCGACCTTCTCCGACGGCGCGTCCTAGGCGCCGACGAGCGCGGCGCAGACCCAGTTGCTGCGCCCGGCGCCGCCACGCCAGAGCTTCGCCGCGAGCCGGTCCTGCTCGGCTTTCGAGGCCTGGTAGGCGTTCGGTGTGGAGCCGCCGAGGGCCTTCCAGGTCTGCGGCATGAACTGGTAGTAGCCGGACGCGCCGGCACTGTTCGGCGGCAGGTTCTGGCCACCGGATTCGCATTGCACGATCGGCCACGGAATTGCCCATGGGCCGCCGGGTCCGCGGCGATCCACGGCGCCGGAGAAACCCGTGTTGCGCTCGGCCTCCAACTTCTTGAGGGTGCGCTCGGCCCGCGCCCTGCTGCCCTTGGAGCGCTTCAGCGCGGCCTGGCGCACGGCCCGCGCCTGGCTCAGCTCCGCCTGCCGCGCTGCGAGCGCGGCACGGATCTGGCCGATGCCGGCGCGCTGCCGGCCGATCGCGGTGGTGGTGCGGGCGCGGCGGCGCTCCAGTCGCGCGAGGCGCGCTGCCTCCGCGCGGGCGTCCACCTTCGCCCGGCGCACGACGTCGAGGATGTGGGCGTTCGCGCGCTGCACGCGCCGCTCGAACTCCAGCTGGTTCAGCACCTCGTTGATGCCGCCCGCCGTCAGCACGATCGTCGTCAGGTCGGCGCGGCTCGTCATGTAGCTGCGCTTCAGCTGGGCCGCGAGCGTCGCGCGTCCGGCGGCGAGCTGCGTGCGCAGGCGCTCGCCGCGGCGCTGCTGCCCCGCCAGGTCCTGCTGCGTCTGCTCCAGCTCGGCGCGCGCCGCTTCGTAGGAGGCCTCGACGATGTCGAGCTTGCGCTGCACGATCGCGACCTCACGGCCGATCCGGTCCTCCAGGGCCGCGAGCTTCTTGATCGCCTTCCGGGCACGCTGCTCATCGGCGCGCTTGCCGGCGATCGTGCGTTCCAGGTCTGCGGTGCTCTGCGCCCGAGCGAGCACGCCGGATCCGAATCCGGCCAGCGCAAGGCCGAGGGCCAGCAGACCCAGCGTGACGCGGAGTGGTCGCACAACCAGGGACGCTATGGCCGGCACGGGTGGGCGTCGCACGAGTCGTTGCATCTCGCATACTGCAGGCCGTGCGTCTGCTCTTCGTCTGTCTCGGCAACATCTGCCGCTCGCCGACCGCCGAGGCGGTGATGCGGGCGGTCGTGGCGCGCGAGGGCCTGCACGATCACGTGACGATTGACAGTGCCGGCACCGCGGGCTGGCACACGGGCAAGGGCGCTGACCGCCGGTCGGTGCTCGCCGCCGCTGCACGCGGCATCACGATCACGGGCGGGGCGCGCCAGGTCACGGCCGCCGACTTCACCGCCTTTGACCTGCTGCTTGCCGCCGATCAGCAGAACGTGGCGGACCTGCGGGCGATCGCCCCGAACGGCGAGGCGGCCGGCAAGATCGTGCTGCTGCGCGCCTTCGACCCCGATGCCGTCGCTGCCGGAACACTGGCCGTGCCCGATCCGTACTACGGCGGCGCGGACGGTTTTGACCATGTTCTGGACGTCGTGCAGGCCGCTTGCGAGGGTCTCGTCACACAACTCCGCGATACCGGCGCTGTGCCGTAGAGCGCTCGCTAGCCTCGAAGGGCATGTCTTCGCAGGCCCCAACAACACCGGTTCCCGGCACGCTGCGCGCTGTCGCGCCCGCCCACGCCGTGCCGCCACGCAGCGAGATCGACCTGTTGACGCTGACGATCACGGCGATCGCGTCGGCCGCTGCCGCGTTCGTCTGCTCGCATGTCTGGGCAGCGGGCACGCTGCCTTCGGCGGCGTTCACGCCCGTGCTCGTGGCACTCGTCAAAGAGGGTCTCAGGCGGCCGACCGAGGCCGTCGTGCCTGGTGGGCGCGTCCGGCCCGAGCGCCAGCGCATCGTGCATCACTGGCGCATTGCCGCGGCGACCGGGCTGGCCGGGTTTGCCCTCTTCGCGTTGATCGCCACGACGACCGAACTGCTGTCGGGCCGCTCGGCGACCGGACGCGACGCGGCGACGACGCTGTTCGGCGGCACACGCACCGTGGTCGTGAACCAGAGCACGGTGACCGTCAAGACCGTCGCGCCGCAGGTGACGACGGTCGTCAAGGAGGCGCCGGCGAAGACGACGACGGTGACCGCACCGGCGCGGACCAAGCAGCCGACCGACACCGTGCCGACGACGCCGACGCAGTCGACGCCGACACCGGCGCCCGCACCGGGCGACGGAACACCGACACCCGCGGCGCCCTGACGCGCCCTATCGTGGCCTGCGTTGTCCGCTCCCGCGCCACACATCCGCCCCGCTGAGCCCGCTGACGTAGCGGCGATGACGGCGATCTACAACGCCGGCATCGCCGGGCGCGCCGCCACGTTCGAATCGGAGTCGCGCGAGCCGCAGGAGCTGCTTTCGTGGCTCGACGACGGGCTCCCCGTCCTGGTCGCCGAGCGCGACGGCGCCCTGGTCGGGTTCGCCCGTGTCAAGCCGTTCAGCCAGCGGCCGGTGTTCGCCGGAATCGGTGACCACGGCGTGTACGTGGCGCCTGAGGTCCAGCACCAGGGGATCGGCCGCGCGCTGCTCGACGCGCTCGCCGCGGCTGCTGCTGCGCAGGGGATGTGGAAGCTGACATCGCGCATCTTCGCCACGAACCAGAGTTCGATCACCGCCCACGAGCACGCCGGATTCCGCGTCGTCGGCCTGCAGGAGAAGCATGCCAAGCTCGATGGCGAGTGGCGTGACGTCGTGCTTGTCGAGCGGCTGATCGGTGAAGCTGCCGGCGACGTGCCGCACCACTGACCGTCAGGCGGCGAGTGCCAGCGTGACGTGATCGGCCAGCATGCGGCCGCGCAGCGTCAGGTGGGCGATGCCGGACGCCAGCGCCGCTGGGTCCAGGAGGCCTTCGTCGACCAGTGCCGGCGCCGCGGCGGCCCCTGCGGCGTGCAGTGCGCTGAGCGCCAGCCCGTCGCCGCGCCGCACGCCGAGCATCACGAGTTCCAGGTGCTGCTGCTCAGCAGTCAGCGGCTCGCGGCCACCGGCCGGGGACCGCCCGGCGGCCAAGGCCGCCGCCCAGGCCTTCGGACTGAGCGTGTTCCACCAGCGCAGGCCGCCGATCTGGCTGTGCGCTCCCGGCCCTGCGCCCCACCAGTTGCCCGCGGTCCAGTAACCGTCGTTGTGACGACAGCGATCAGCCGGCGAGCGGGCCCAGTTGGACACCTCGTACCAGGCGAAGCCGGCAGCGGCGAGACGTCGGTCGGTCTGCTCGTAGCGGTCGGCCAGCTGATCGTCATCGGGCGCGGGCGTGGTACCCCGCCGCACCGCGGCGGCGAGCCGGGTGCCGGGCTCGACGATCAGGGCGTAGGCACTGATGTGGTCAGGCGCGGCGGACAGCACTGCGTCCAGCGTCGCGTCCCAGTCCGCGGCGCTCTCGCCCGGTGTGCCGTAGATCAGGTCCAGGCTGACGTGCTCAAACCCCGCCGCCCGCGCCAGCGCTGCCGCCTCGAGGGCGCGCCCCGGCGTGTGCTGGCGCTCCAGCGTCGCGAGCACATGCGGCGCCGCGGACTGCATGCCGATCGAGATCCGCGTGTAGCCGGCGTCGAGCAGCGCCTCGAGCAGCGGCGCGTCGACCGTCTCGGGGTTGGCCTCGGTGGTGACCTCGACGCCGTCGGCAAGCGGGAAGATCTCGGCTGCGCCGCGAAGCAGTGCAGTCAGTCCGTCGCCGCCCAGCAGCGTCGGGGTCCCGCCGCCGACGAAGACGGTCGACACCGGCGGCGCTGCTTCACCGAGCACGGCGCGCGCAAACCGCAACTCGTCGAGCAGCGCGTCGACGTGGCCCCGCGGTCCGCTGTCTGCGGGCGTCGCAACGTAGGTGTTGAAATCGCAGTAGCCGCAAATCGATGCGCAGTACGGCACGTGCAGGTAGAGGCCGAGCGGGCGCTCAGCGAGCGTCGCCAACGCCGCGTCCGGCAACTCGCCGTCGGCCGGCGCCGCAACGCCTTTGGGGGTCTGGGCCACCGGCCCATCGTAGGCGGGTACGCCCGTCGTCTACGAGGTCGCGCGAATCTGCTGCAGCATCAGGTCGCGCACTGCGCTGGACGCCGTCTCCGGAATCCAGTGACCGACCCCGGGGAGTTCCACGAACCGGTACGGGGCGTTGACGAACTTCGCCGTGCGCTGCGCGGAATCGCGCGTGAAGGCGAACTCGTTCTGACCCCAGATCAGTGTCGTCGGCACCGTCGTCAGGGGCATGGTCACCATCCACTCCAGAGAGGATCTGAAGGGGGAGTTGGCGCGGTACCACTCAAGCGAGGCCCGCATCGCCGCCGGATCTTTGAGGAAGGCGTAGTACTGGCGCGCCTGGGCATCCGGGAGTCCCAGGCTCTTGAGCCCTTCGATGAAGAAGTAGCCGTCGAAAGCGAGCGCCGTCTGGTCGAAGCCGTCGGCGGCGGCAAACAGCATGTACGCGAAATTCCCCAACTGCCCGGTCGAGAGGTCGAGACTGGATTCCAGCAATGCCTTGGGATGCGTCGTGGAGAGCACCGTCATCGAGCGCACGCGTGCGGGCGCGGCGGCGGCGACCCGCCACGCGACCATGCCGCCCCAGTCATGGGAGACGAGGTGGAAACGTGGTGCACCGAGCGCGTCGGCCATCGCCAGCGTGTCGTTGACCATGTTGACGGTGTCGTAGGCGGCCGTACCGAGCGGACGTGCTCCCGGTGAGAACCCCCGCTGACTGGGCGTCACGGCGAAGTACCCGGCGGCGGCGAGGGGGCCGAGCAGCGGTCGCCACGTCTCGGCGTTCTGCGGCCAGCCATGAAGCAGCAGCACGAGCCTGCCGCGCTTGGCGGCCGTGGGATCACCAGCGACGAGCGCGTCGAAGGTCAGCTTGCCGACCCTGGCGTCGGTGATCGTGATCTTGCGGGCGGTGACGGCCTGCGAGACGGGCGTCGGTTGCGGGGCGCCGGCACTCGGCAGCGCCGGAGCGTTGGCGGCTCCCGCGGCGGCCGGAGCCGCAAGGAACGCGGTGACCGTGAAGAGGAGCATTGTTTGGCGAGCAGTGCGCATCGCCCGACAGTAGTCCAAAAGAGACGGTCTTGCAAGGAGGGTGAGATCAGGAGAGTTCGGCGATCTTCTTCCAGTACGTGATGATCGTTCTCTCCACCTCGATGCCCATCGTCACGCCGAGCTGTTGCGCAGGCGTCATGAACTCGCCGATCGTTGTCAGCACGGCCTCGAGCTCGGCGAGGTGCTGCTCGACGATCGGGATCTGCTCGCGCGCCAGCGTCGCCGGATCGGCGCCGACGAAGAGCTTCAGCATCGCCTCGTCGCGCAGGCCCACGCGCCCCCGCGAAGGGCTGTTCTGCCATGCCGCGAGCACTTCGGCGCCCGCGTCGGTCAGCCGGTAGTGCTTGCGTCGCCGGCCGCCCTCCTCCCGCCGCACCGTCAGATAACCCTGCTCGACCAGACGGTCGGGCTCGCTGTAGAACTGCGCGTGCCGGACCGACCAGAAATGGTCGACGGAGTTGGCCGCGTACTGCTTCATCTCGTACGGCGTCGCCTCCTCGACCGACCGCACGATCCACAGAACGATGTACGCCGGCGTCGTGAGTTTGGGAGTTTCGGCCATGGTCCGCACTGGATCGTACGCTGCGCGTACAGTGCGCGTCGATGCCGCGTCTCCTCGTCAGTCTGCTGGCCGTCGCTCTGCTCGCGGGGGTCGCTGCCTGCGGCGGGCCCAGCGCAGAGCAGCAGCGACGCGACACATACATCACAGCCATCGATCAGGCGCGGTCCACGCTCCGAACGGAGCTGCAGCGGGTTGACGACCACGCCGAACCGACGGCGACCCCCGCGAGCGACGCACGAACACTGGACGCCTACGAGCGCGCGGTCGCGGGCGTGCGTCTGCGCCTCGCCAAGGTCCCCGTGCCCGCGGCCGTCACCGCGCAGCACCGTTCGCTGCTCGCGGCGTTGCGCCGGTACGAGGTGGCGCTGTCACGGGCGAGGGCGGCCGGTGCCCGCGGGTCTGACAGCAGGATCACGGCGGAGCGCGCGCAGCTGGAGGCGGCCGCGTCGAGCGCCAGTGCGAAGGTGGATGCGGCGATCGCGGCGATCCGCAGCACCCTCACCGGCTCCTGACGTCGGTCGCCTACTATCGCCGCATGCCCAGCACGTTCTTCTGGACCCAGGTTGCGATCGTCGTCTGCGTCCTGATCTCGGTGATCATCGCGATCGTCAAGCTCGTCTGAGACAAGGGTGCGGGAGGCCGCCACGGGGTGGCCGACGGTGGGTCCCTGTTGAGTACTGTCCAGGCATGTTCAACGTGGTGGTTGCCGGGACCGATGGATCGGAAACCGCGGCGAAGGCCGTCGCTGAGGCGGCCGAGCTGTGCGCCAAGACCGGCGGCCGGCTGCTGATCGTCTCGGCCTTCACGGCCGTCAGCCAGCGCCAGCTGGAAGCGGAGGCCGCGGAGGCTCCGGCCGACGTGCAGTGGATGGTGCACGCGCGTGAGGAGGTTGAGGCCAACCTCTCTGAAGCGCAGGCGCTGGCCGAGGAGCGTGGCGTTGCCGTGGAGACCTTTGCGCGCCGCGGTGATCCGGCGGACGCGATTCTTGACGTCGCCGAGGAGCAGGGCGCCGACCTGATCGTCGTCGGCAACAAGGGCATGACGGGCGCGAAGCGCTTCCTGCTCGGCTCGGTGCCGAACAAGATCAGTCACCACGCTCCCTGCAGCGTGCTGATCATTCGTACCGTCTAGGGCGCGGGCGTCGCCCTGACGCGGGGCGCCGTCGCGGCGGCGAGGTCCACGAGCCCGTTGCCATAGCGGCTGTCGTAGCCGACCGGCCCGAGATCACGCGCCGTCTGCTCGAGCCGGCGCTGGACCGCCGCCGGTGTCGGCTTGCGGCCGATCACGCCGCTGGCGATGATCGCTGCGGCGGCCGCAGCGACCTGCGGCGAGGCCATCGACGTGCCGTCGCGCGAGGCGTAGCCCAGGGTGATGGCGTTCTCACCGAGCAGCGTGAGCTGCGTGATGCCCCGGCCCGCGACGCCGGCCGGATCACAGCCGAGGTCGGCGAAGTCGCCGTCACTGCCGCCACCGGGCGCGACCAGGTTGAGGCCCGGACCGCCGTTGGAGTAGTCGGCGACGCAACCGTGCTCCGTCGTTGCGCCGACGGCGATCACCGTGCTGGCCCGGCCCGGATAGGGCAGGCTGTCGAGTCCGCCGTTGCCCGACGCGACCACCGTCGTCACACCGCGCCGGCGCGCGAACGACAGCGCGTCGAGCAGCTGCGGGATGTCGCTCGCCGTGTACTCGGCGGGAAACTCCAGTGACAGGTTGATCACCTTCGCGCCGCGCTTGACCGCGTAGCGCACACCACGGGCGATGTCAGTCGCATCGCCGTTGCCGTCACGGTCGAGCACGCGGACGGGGAGGATGCGCGCGTTGTAGGCGATGCCCGCCATGCCGCGCGCGTTGTTGGTCTCCCCGGCCATGATCGCGGCGACGATCGTGCCATGCCCGAATTCGTCGGTCGCGACGGCGTCGTCGTCGACGAAGTCGTAGCCCTGCAGGAAGCGCGTCCGCGGCAGCTCGGGGGAGGCACGCCGCGGCGGCGCCGCCCGGTAGGCCACGCCGGAGTCGAGGATCGCGATCTTCACGCCGCGCGCGCCAGGGGCCTTCGCGGCGATCAGGTTGGCCCAGCCGGGGGGAGCGTTGATCGAGAATGGTCCGTCGAGGTACCACTGGGTGGCGCGCCAGCCTGCCGCCTTGGCGGCGCGCCCCGGGTCGTTGGGCAGGAACGGGGCGAGCTCTGACGCGTGTGCGACCGCGTTCGGCACCGCGTAGCGCACGTCATCGCGCTTGCGCAGTGCAGCGATCGTGCCGGGCACGTCATCGGTCTTGATGACCTTGGGGACCGTCGTGCCGTCACCACGTACGTCGACGACAACCTCGCCGGGCACGGTCGTCGGCGGCGCCTCGGCGTGCGCGGCCGGTCCGGCGCCCAGCAGCACGAGGCTCGCCAGGGCAATGGCGAGCCGCGGCGGGCGGATGGCGGTCAGCGGCGGCACGAGTCGGTCACGGTAGGGCGCGGGGCGGTCATGCTCCATCATGAAGCCTGTGCGTAACGAACACGCCGATTGGATGGGCGAAGCGCTGCGTGAGGCCGAACTGGCGCTCGCGCACGACGACGTGCCGATCGGGTGTGTGGTGGTGGCTGATGGTCAGGTGATCGGCCGCGCCCACAATGAACGTGAGCGCTTGCAGGACCCGACCGCCCACGCGGAGGTCCTGGCGCTGCGGCAGGCCGCAGCAGCCACCGGTAGCTGGCGGCTGCTGGGGGCGACGCTGTACGTGACGCTCGAGCCGTGCGCGATGTGTGCGGGAGCGATCGTGCTGGCTCGCGTACCGACGGTCGTCTACGGCTGTACCGATCCGAAGGCGGGCGCGGCGGGCAGCGTGCTGGACGTGCTGGCCGAGCCGCAGCTCAATCACCGGCCCGCAGTGCTCGGTGGCGTGCTCGCCGACGAGGCGGCAACGCTGCTGCGGGACTTCTTCCGCGCCCGGCGCTAGCGGCGCGCGGCGCGGTGCTGCGCGTGGTGCTTGGCGCGGCGCGAGGCCTTCTTGACGCGCTTGACCGGCTTCCTGGCCTTGCACTTGCTGACGATCTTCGTGACGCCCTTGCGTGTCGGGCTGCAGCTCGTCGTGCTCGTCGTCGAGGTCGCGGAGAGGACGACGGGACCGGTCTGGAACCGCCAGCTGACATCGAACGGTGTTTCCACCGTGCCCTCCTCGGCGTCGCTGCTCGACACCACGCCGGTGACGTGGCCGGTGTACCAGGTGCTGATCTCGAGCGGGGCGCGCGGGATGATCGCCAGGCCGCCGCGGAGGTACGGTGCGATGTCGTCGCGGGCGTCCTGCACGACCGCGCTGATCGGCTCGGTCGCGCCGTCGGCGGTCACCGTCGCGGAGCTGACCGTGGTGGCGTCGACGGAATCCTGCGGCACGTCGAACTGCACCGAGAGGATGCTGCCCGTCGGCTGCTTTGCCGAGGCACCCTTGACCGACGCGCACGGGTCGGGGCGCTCGTTGCAGGGGAACGAGATCGGCACGCCCTGCTGGCCGTCGACGGGGTACGGGTAGGCGGTCAGCTGCTTGACCGTCGGGCCGTGCATGTCGCCCAGCACACCGAGGCAGGCGATGCCGCGCTCGGCCCAGTAGCCGCTGTCGGCGAGCCGTGGATACAGCATCGCGATGCGGTGGTAGACAGCGTCGGTCCAGTTGTCGGCGCCAACGAAGTTCTCGTCGGCGTCGTAGTACAGGTTGCTGGAACGTGCGGCCTCGTCGCCGCGCGCGCTGTAGCCCGGATCACCCGGGACCTCGTCGTGGCCGACGTGCTTGGTCAGCGCGTAGTACGCCGCGTGCCGCTGGCAGCCGACGCTCTGATCAGGGTCGTACTTGACCGGTAGCAGGCCGACGCGGCTGCGCAGCGCGTTGAGGGAGGCCACGCCTTGCTCGGCGGTGGGTGCCGTTGCCGCCATCGCGGCGACCGGGCTCACCGCCATCGCAAGGGCGATGACGGCCAACAGGCGAAGCAGAGTCCGGTTGCGGTGGCGGGACGGGAAGGGCATGGCGTGGACGGGAGTATGGGCATGCACCGGGAAAAGGTCAATCGAATGTTCTAGGTCATTCGTCCAGATGCGGCCGGCGGGACTTTAGGTCGTCGTCCGGACTGCCGAGGTGCGCCCAGGCTAGAGCTGGCGGCTCGACGCGGCATCGGGCCGCTCTCGTTCGGTCGAACGAACTACGCTGTCAGCGATGTCTGTCACCTCCTCGACCACGCCGGTTCCCGAAGGCCTCCTCGCCCAGTCCGAAGCGCTCGCGGGCGGTGCGCTCACGGCCGCCGCGCTGCTGGAAGCGACGCTCGAGCGGATCGCGCAGACCCAGGGGACGCTGAACGCCTTTCGCCTCGTGCTCACCGACAAGGCACGCGCCGACGCAGCGTATGCCGACCGCCGGCTCGCGGCGGGTGAGCGCCTGCCGTTGCTGGGTGTACCGGTGGCGATCAAGGACGACACCGACTACGCGGGCGAAACGACGCCCTTCGGCTGCGACGGTGCGTTCCGGCCGGCAGCCGAGGACGCCCGCATCGTCCGCCGTCTGCGTGAGGCGGGAGCGGTCATCGTCGGCAAGACCAACGCACCGGAGATCGGGCAGTGGCCGATCTCCGATTCCAAAGCCTTTGGCGAGGTCCGCAATCCGTACAACGTGGCGCACACACCGGGGGGCTCGTCCGGCGGCTCGGCCGCGGCGGTGGCGGCAGGACTCGTCGCGGGAGCTGTGGGCTCCGACGGCGGTGGCTCGGTGCGCATCCCCGCGTCGTGGACCAACCTCGTCGGCATCAAGCCCGGCCGCGGCCGGATCTCGGCCTACCCGGTACTCGACTACGGCAACGGCATCTCCACGCACGGTCCGCTTGCGCGGACGGTTGCTGACGCCGCTGCGCTGTACGACGTGCTGGCGGGAGACGTCCATCCTGAGGAGCGCTACCAGTCCGAGCCGCTGGCAGAGCCGCTGTCGGCAGCGGTCGGTCGTGACCCGGGCACGCTGCGGATCGCGGTCTGCACGAACGCGCCGTTCATCGCCACGAGCCACCGCCCGGACCGCGAGGTCATGGCGAGCGTCCGGCGCGTTGCCGACGTGCTGTCGGATCTCGGTCACGAGGTCAACGAGTACGAGCTGCGCTACGGGCCGATCGGCGTGTCGTGGCTCGTCCGCGGCTCCGCGTTCTGTCACGGCTGGGTGGCGGACAACGTTCCGGACCCCAAGCTGCTGGATCCGCGCACGCGTGCCTCAGCGCGCGCCGGTGGACTCGTGCGGCCGTTGGTCAACGCCGCACGGGGCGCTGAACCGCGGCTGGCAGCGCGTGTCGGCAAGGTCTTCGAGGGGCATGACGTCGTGCTGATGCCGACCACCGCCCAGCCGCCGCTGACGGTCGGCTCGATCACCGAACTTGGCGAGATCGCGACGAACACGCTGATCTCCCGCGCGTGCCCGTTCGCTTTTGCCTGGAACGTGCTCGGTTGGCCGGGCATCAACGTGCCGGCGGGCTTCGTCGGCGACAACCTGCCGGTCGGCGTGCAACTGCTCGGCCAGACCGGTGACGAGCCGCTGCTCGTGTCGCTCGCTGCGCAGCTCGAGGAGCGCGAGCGCTGGTTCGAGCGCCGTCCCGATCCCGCCCATTTTGGCTTGTCGGCGGCATGACGGCCGTGCAAACAGCACTGGGTGACACGCGGACGCGTCTGCTGCGCGCGACCCTGACGATCGTCGGTGAGCAAGGGGTCGCGGCGGTCACGAATCGTGCGGTCGCAAGCGAGGCCGGCGTCGCGCTCGGCTCGCTGACCTACCACTTCGCCAGCCAGCAGGAACTCCTGCGCGAGAGCCTGCTGCTGTTCGTCGAGGAGGAGATCGCGCGGCTCGAAGCATTCATCGCGGAGCTGACGCCGGTCGGCGGACCCGAGGACGCGGAGCTGACGGCGGCCCACGTCGCGCAGATCTTCCGCGAGGCCGGCGGGCAGGCGCATCTCGCGCAGTTCGACCTCTACATCCAGGCGGCGCGGGACACGGGCCTGCGTGACGCCGTCGGCCGCTGCTACGCCGCGTACGACGACGTTGCTCGCGCGACCTTGCAGGCCCTCGGGCTGCCGGCCGAGGACGGGTTTGTGGCGGCGCTCGTTGCCCTGATCGACGGCTACGAACTGCGGCGGCTGACGCTCGGGCGCGAACCCGAGCCGCCGCTGGCCGAGCTGTTGGCCGGCCTAGCCGAGATGGCCGCGGCAACCGTACGCGTCTGAGGTGCTTGCGCCGGAGCGCTCCGGTGCGCGACGATGGCAGGTATGCCTCCTCCGTCTGCCGTCTTCGACTACGTCATCGTTGGTGCAGGTTCCGCGGGCTGTGTGCTCGCGAACCGGCTGAGCGAGGATCCGGCGGCCCGTGTGTTGCTGCTCGAGGCGGGCGGCAACGATCGTCACCTCACGGTCAAGATGCCGGCCGCGTTTCCGGAGCAGTTCCACACCAAGCGCGATTGGGACTACAGCACCGATCCCGAGCCCGCCCTCGGCGGACGCAGCCTGTATCTGCCGCGCGGCAAGATGCTTGGCGGTTCGAGCTCGATGAACGCGATGCTCTACGTCCGCGGCAGGCCCGAGGACTGCGTGCAATGGGAGGCCGCGGGCGCGACCGGCTGGAGCTGGGACGAGGTCCTGCCGTACTACCTCAAGTCCGAGAACAACGAGCGTGGCGCGTCGCAGTTCCACGCCGTCGGTGGTCCGCTCAACGTTATGGATCCCCGCTCACCGCGGCCGTTGACGGCGCGCTTTCTCGCGGCCTGCGAGGAGACCGGGATTCCCTACTCGGCGGACTACAACACCGGCATCCAGGACGGTGCGGCGCTCGCCCAGGTCACGCAGAAGGGCGGCCGGCGCTGGTCGGCGGCCGATGCTTTCCTGCGGCCTGCGATGGCTCGGCCGAACCTGACGGTGCGCAGCGGCGCGCTGGTCTGCGGCATCGAGTTGCGCGGCGACCGCGCGACCGGGGTGCGGCTGCGCGCCAACGGGCGCGAGGAGCTGATCGGCGCCGGTGAGGTGATCCTCAGCGCCGGCGCCTACGGTTCACCGCAGATTCTGCAGCTGTCAGGGATCGGCCCGGCCGACCACCTGCGATCGGTCGGCGTCACGCCGCGCGTCGACGCCCCTGGCGTCGGTGAAGGGCTGCAGGACCATCCGTTTCTGACCTGCATCTGGGACAGCGCTGTGCCGGAGTCGCTCTATGGCGCCGACCGGCCGCGCGGACTCGCCGAATGGCTGCTGCGCCGCAGCGGTCCGCTGACCTCCACAGCCGCGGAGGCGTTCGCGTTCGTGCGCAGTCACACGGGCCTGCCGGCGCCGGACCTGCAGTACCACTTCGCGCCCTGCTTCTTCCTGCGGCACGGCTCGGAGGAGTACGAGGGCCATGCGTTCACGACCGGGCCGGTCCTGATCTCACCCGCCTCGCGTGGCTCGGTGCGTCTGCGCAGCGCCGATCCCGCCGCCGCGCCGCGGATCATCACCAACACGCTGCGTGAGCAGGCTGATCTCGACGCGCTGGTGACGGGCGTGGAGCTGGCGCGCGAGATCGCCGCCGCCGGGCCGCTCGACGCGATCCGCGGACCGGAGCTGTACCCGGGTGACGCGATTCGCGGTGACGCAGCGGTGGCGCAGTGGGCACGTGACAACGTGGAGCTGCTCTACCACCCGACCTGCACGGTGCAGATGGGCGGCGAGACCGCGCCGCTCGACCCTGAGCTGCGGGTGCGCGGGGTCGAGAATTTGCGGGTCGCAGACGCCTCCGTGTTCCCGACGATTCCCGGTGGCAACACGAACGCGCCGACGATGATGGTGGCCGAGCGTGCGGCCGATCTGATCCGCGGCAGGATTGCGTCGCCGCAGACCGCTGCGGCGACGGTGCCCGCTTAGCCGATCCAGCGCTGCAGGGCGTCGTCGAGATCCAGCTGGCGCACCGGCTTGACCAGCAGGTCGTCCATGCCGACCTCGACACAGCGCTGGCGGTCGGCGTCCAGCGCCCCCGCGGTCATCGCCAGGATCGGCGTGCGGTGCCCCTCACGCTCGGAGCCGCGGATCTGGCCGGTGGCACTGAAGCCGTCGAGCACCGGCATGTAGCAGTCCATCAGGATCAGGTCATAGGCACCGTGCTGCGCCAGCTCCACCGCCTCGCGGCCGTTTTCCGCCACGTCGACGTCGAAGCCGTGACGCTGCAGCCGCAGGACGGCGAGCTGCTGGTTGACGGCGTTGTCCTCGACCACCAGCACCCGCTTGCCGGCGCCGTCGATCTTCTGCCGCGCCTCCGGGCTGACCGGTAGATCGCCGGGCAGCTGCAGGGTCTCGGTCGGCCGGTACTCGGTCAGTGTGGCGGTGAACCAGAACGTGCTGCCGACGCCCTCGGTCGAGCGCACGCCGATCTCGCCGTTCATCAGCGTGACAAGCTCCTTGGCAATCGACAGTCCGAGGCCGGTGCCGCCGTGCTGTTTGGTGATCGACGCGTCGACCTGGTGGAACGGCTCGAACAGCCGCTCGTGTTCGTCCTCCGGAATGCCGATCCCGGTGTCCTCGATCTCGAAGCGCAGCAGCTGCGGGTTGTCGGGGTCGATCAGCACGCGCACCGCGACGCTGCCGCGATCGGTGAACTTCACGGCGTTGCCGGCGAGGTTCAGCAGCACCTGTCGCAGCCGCGTCGGGTCACCGACGATGACGTTCGGCACGGCGGCCTCGCGACCGGTCAGGAACGTGAGGTTCTTCGTCGTGCAGGCGTAGGTGAACGTGGCGCGCAGCTCGTCGAGCAGCCGGTCGATGTGCACCGGCGCGGCACCGAGCGTCATCCGTCCGTGCTCGGCCTTCGAGAGATCCAGCACGTCGTTGATCACGGCCAGCAGCACGTCTGCGGCCGAGCGCGCGTTGGCGAGCAGGCCCGCCTGCTCGGTCGTCAGCTCGCCGGTGTCCTCCAACAGCTCGAGCATTCCGAGCACGCCGCTCAGCGGCGTGCGCAGTTCGTGGCTGACGCCGGCGACGAAGCGCGACTTCAGCTCTGAGGCCTCGACCGCGCGGTCACGCGCGATCGCGGCGGCCTGCTCGGATTCGCGCAGCGCCCGCTCATGGCGCAGGCGGTCGGTCACGTCCTGGGTCTGGACGACGTAGCCACTGATCGTGCCGTCGTCCTCGCGCACGCCGGTCACGACGATCGAGAGGTCGACCGCGTCGCCCTGACTGTTCCTGATCGCTGCCTCACCCTCATAGGCGTCGCGCTCGCCGCGCAGGATCGCGTCGCGCGCCTGGCGGAAGGTGGCGAGGTCCGTGGGGCTGAAGGAATCCTCGACGCTCATCGTCAGCATCGTCGGCTCGTCGCAGTCGAACATCCGGCACATCGCCGCGTTGACGCGTTGCCAGCGGCCGCTGTGGTCGAGCAGCCCCATCCCGATCGGCGAGCCGGTGAACGCCGCGCCGAAGCGACGCGCGGTGAGCTCGCGCTCCAGCCGCGCCCGCATCCGCTCGGACACGTCGAGCAGATGCACGACGCGGCACAGCACGGTGCCGTCCTCGGCGCGGAGCGGCGCGATCGACGCCGTGACCCAGACCGTCGAGCCGTCACGCGCCAGCAGCCGCTGATCCTTTGACCAGCGGTCGATCGCGCCGGACTCGATCGCGCTGATCGCGCCGATCGACTCCTCGACGTCCTCGGGGTGCGTGAGGTCCAGCTCGCTCTTGCTGCGCAGCTCCTCCTCGGTGTAGCCGAGCATGTGGCACAGCGTCTGGTTGACCATCGTGATCCGGCCGGCGGCGCCCGGCTCGATGATCGCGATGCCCGACGGTGCGTTGCCGAACGCCAGCTCGAAGCGGTCGTCCGCGGCACGCCGCTCGGCCTCCATCGCGCGCTCGACCGCCTGCTGGGCGCGCGTCGCGCGCATCTGCAGCGAGACGTCATGCGTGACGGCCATGACGCCCGTCACGGCGCCTTCGTGATCGCGCAGCGGCACGAACTCGGTCAGGTAGGTGCCGTGGTCCTTGGTCGCCTCGCGTTCCAGAACGCACAGCTCACCTTCCAGCGCCCGGCGGCAGAGCTGCAGGTGCTGCTCGAACTCCTTGCGCGGCAGGGCCTCGGCGAAGGGCTTGCCAACGGCGTCGCGCACGTTGGTGCCGTCAAAGAGCGGTCCGTCGGCGAAGCGGATCGTCAGCATGCCGTCGAGGATCACGACGCCCAGTCCGGGCATCGTGCGGATCGCCTGCAGGGCAAGCTCGGGGTGTTCTTGCGTCGGGCGCACCACCGAGGAATCTAGTTGCCACGTCGGTTGTCACTATGTGGAGCATGGCGCTGCGCGCTCCCACTCGTTCCTCGGCGGCCGTCGCGGCGGTCGCGCTGCTGCGGGCCTCGCGCGCCCACCTGCCCTGGCCCGCACCGGGCCTGCTGGCGGTTACGCCGTACGTCGTGGTGCTCGCCGCGGACGAGTGCCGGCGCTCCTTCCGCGCCGGGCGCCACGGCTCGGCCTCGCTCGCCGGTGCTGCCGCGCTCGCGCTCGGTGCGCCGCTGCTGCGCCGCGCAACAGGTGCGCCCGAGCCGGCAGCGCCCGGCAGCCGGGTTCTTCGCATCGTCAGCGCCAACGTCCTCGAGGGTCAGGCGTCCGTGCCGGCGCTCGCCGCCCTGATCGCGGCGGAGCAGCCCGACGTGCTGCTGCTGCAGGAAGCCGATGCACCCTTCCGGGCGCGCCTCGCGGCCGCCGGTGCCGCGGCCGAGCTGCCGCACGCGGTGGAGGCCGCCACGACCGCGTTGTGGTCCCGTTGGCCGCTGGAGCGCCCGGCGGCGAAGGCGCTCGAGCACCGCGCCGAGTCGGTGGCGGCGAACGTGTGCCTTGCAGGCGGGCGCCCCGTCCCGATGCTCTCGCCGCACCCTTGGCCGCCGATCCTGCCGCAGGATGTCGCGCCATGGCAGCGGCTCCTTGCCGCGTTGCCGGGACCTGGACCAGGGTCACCGCTTGAAGGCGGCATCATCGCCGGCGATCTCAACTCCAGTTTGGATCAGGCCGAGTTTCGCGCGGTCCTGGGTCGCGGCTGGAAGGACGCGGCCGCGAGCGCCGGCCGGGGGCTGCTGCCGACGATCAGGTCAGGCGTCTGGTTGGCGACGATCGATCACGTGCTCGTCCCGCCCGATGCCGTGGTGCTCGACTACCGGACCGCGAACCTTCCCGGTTCCGACCACCGAGCACTGATCGTCGGGTTGGCGCTGCCAGCCTGATCTTGCTGTAACTGGTAGTTGCACTACCAGTTCAACACCTGGTACGGTTCGCTGATGCCGCCGACTGCAGAGCAGACGCGCGTACCGGCTTCGCGGCCGAGCCGTGACGCGGCCAGGCGCGAGCGTCGCCGGGCCCGTGAGCGCACGATCATCGAGGCCACACGCGCCCTGTTCGACGAGCGCGGCGTGCGTGACGCGCCGATCGATGAGATCGCGCGCGCAGCCAAGCTGAACAAGGCGCTTGTCTACCGCGCGTTTGACTCGAAGGAGGAGATCTTCGTCCTCGCGGTGACGGACTACCTCGCCGAGCTGGAGGCCCGTGCTGCCGGGCTCAAGCGGCGCAAGGATCCGGCCGCAGCGCTGCGTGAGGCGCTTGAGCTCTACGTCGCGTTCTGCCTCGACTACCCCGCCTTTCTTGACAGCGCGCTGGCGCTGATGCATCAGCCGGCGGGCGAGCTGCGCGAGCGTGTCTCCGGCGCTGTCTGGTTCCGCCTCGGCAAGGCGATGGCCGGTTCGCTCGGCCGCCTCGAGCGGATCCTCGCTGACGGCGCCGAGCGCGGCGTGTTCGTGATCGATGACACAGACTTCGTCGCGAACCGCATGTACACCCAGGTACTCGGCTCCATGCATCTTGCGCGTGTCGGCGTCGGTGTGCGTGAGCTGGCACCGGGTGTCGCCGAATCCTTTGCACTCGATCCCCAGCGGGTCTGTGACGGCTGCGTCGAAGACGCACTCGCGCTCGCCCGCATCACTCCCCGGAAGCAGGCCAAGGCAGCATGAGCGTTCTCGAACCCGATCACGTCCAGACACGACTGCTGCACGGTCGTTCGATCAGTTACGTCGAGGCCGGCGAGGGGCCGGTGCTGCTGCTGATCCACGGCATGGCCGGTGAGTTGCAGAACTGGCACGAGGTGATCGAGCCGTTGTCGCGTCACTACACGGTGGTCGCGCCGGACCTGCCGGGTCACGGTGCCTCGGAGCCCGGCGGCGGCGACTACTCGCTCGGCTCGCTGGCCTCGGGTCTGCGTGACCTGCTGATCGCGCTCGGTCATGACCGGGCGACGCTCGTCGGCCATTCGCTGGGCGGCGGCATCGCGATGCAGTTCGCGTATCAGTTCCCGGAGATGGTGGATCGGATGGTGCTCGTCAACAGCGGTGGACTCGGGCCGGAGGTCAGCTTCGTGCTGCGTGCCGCCGCACTGCCCGGTGCCGACATGTTCATCTCCGTCACGTCGCGGGTCGGCGGCGCGATCGCCTCGCGCCTCAAGCACGGCCTCAGCCTCGTCGGTTTCCGACCCAACGCTGACATCGCCGAGGTCGCGCGTGGCTACGGCTCCCTCTCCGAGCCCCACAAGCGTGCCGCGTTCCTCGCGACCCTGCGGGCGGTCGTCGGCACCAAGGGGCAGAGCGTGCACGCGGGTGATCGGCTCTACCTCGCCGAGTTCCTGCCGGTGCTGATCATCTGGGGCTCGCGTGATCCGATCATCCCTGTGCATCACGGCCACAACGCGCACGAGCTGATCGCCGACAGCCAGCTCGTGGTCCTCGATGATGTTGGCCACATGCCGCAGCTGGAGGCGCCGCTGAAGTTCGTGCGGGCGCTCGAGCAGTTCCTCGAGACGACCGAGCCCAATGCCTTCAACGCTGACGAATGGCGTGAGCGCGTCAGGGCACTGCAGGCGGCCTGATCAGGCCGCGTGACCGAGGTGCTCACTGCCGGCACTGAGCCACGTCTGCAGCTCCGCCGCCGGCACCGGGCGGCTCAGGTAGAACCCCTGGGCGGTATCGCAGCCGAAGCCGGCCAGCAGGTTCCAGTGCTCCAGCGTCTCGACGCCTTCGGCGACGACCCGTACGCCGAGGTTGTGCGCCAGCTCGATCGTTGAGCGCACGATCACCGAGTCGGCATCCACCGACGTCATCTCCCAGACGAACGAGCGGTCGATCTTGAGTTCGCTGATCGGCAACCGCTTGAGATACGCCAGGGACGAGTGGCCCGTCCCGTAGTCGTCGAGCGCGAACGTGATCCCCAACGGACGCAGCCGAGCCAGCGTCTCCAGTACGCGCTCCGGCTCGGCCATCACGATGTTCTCGGTGATCTCGAACTGCAGCGCGCCGCGCACCGTCTGGTGGCGCTCCAGCGCGGCAGCAACCTGGGCGGGGAACTCGCCATCCAGCAGGTCAGCGCCGCACAGGTTGACGGCAAGCGTGAGCGCGATTCCCTGCCGTCGCCACAGCGCCTCCTGGGCCAGCGCGGCATCGAGGACCGCCGTCGTCAGCAGGCGCATCAGCCCGTAGCGCTCGGCAAACGGCAGGAACTCGTCCGGCATCAACAGTCCGCGGGTCGGGTGGTTCCAGCGCACGAGCGCCTCGACCGCCTGCACCGTTCCGTCACCGAGCCTGGCCTTCGGTTGGTAGTGCAGCACGAGCTCGCCGTGGTCGATGCCGCGCCGCAGCTCACCCGCCAACGTGATGTGCTCGCGTGAGACCAGCTCGAGCTCGGCGTTGAACAGCTCCACACCCGTTCCGCGGTCCTTTGCGCGATACATCGCAACGTCCGCGCGTTGCAGCAGTTGGGCGCGGTCTGTCCCGTGCTCGGGGATCAGCGCGACGCCGATGCTGGCTGCCGCGTGACAGGAGATGCCGCTGAGCTGCATCGGCACCGCCAGCACCTGACCGATCGCCTTGGCGACCTCGATCGCGGCGTGTTGTCCGGTGTCGGCGGGCAGCAGCACCACGAACTCGTCGCCGCCGATCCGCGCCACGAACGACTCGGCCGGCAGAACCCGCGGCAGACGTATGGCGACCTCCTGCAAGAGGCGGTCACCGGCGGAGTGGCCGAGCGAGTCGTTGAACTCCTTGAAGTGATCGAGGTCCATCAGCAGCAGCGCCGCGGACGCGCCGCTGCTGACCAGATCCTCCAGCTGCTCGTCGAAGTGGCCGTAGAAGCCGCGGCGATTGGCGAGTCCTGTCAGGTCGTCGGTACGTGACTGCGCGTGCCGGGCCAGCTCGATCTGCCGTGATTCGTGCGCGGCGATCACCAGTCGGATGACGATCGCGATCATCGCGGTGACGGCCAGGGCACGTGCGGTGCCGTTGATCGGGTGGATCAGATCCACCACCAGCACGCCGAGGGCGAGCGTGGCAAAGCCGCCGATCAGTCCCTGCTCGGTCAGCGAGTGGCGCGCTCGCGCGTCGGCGCTCGCCATCGGTTGCCAGGCGGCGACCGCGATCAGGCACGCGGCGACCGGCCAGCCGGCGTCGGTCAGGCCGCCCTCCACGTAGGTGTTGCCCGCGGTCTGCAGCAGGTACAAGGTGTCGGCGACGCCGAACAGCGCGAGGCCGATCGCCAGGCTGATCCAGCCGCCACCGGGCCGGCGGCCGATGAAGCCGATCGCCGTGACCGTGAAGACCAGCATCACGACGTCGAAGATCGGGTAGGCGAGGTTCGTGGCGGTCTCCGCCGTGCTGGCGCCGGAGCTGTGCAGCAGGGAATCGAGCACGGTGGCCGTCGCGACCGCCGCGACCGCCAGCGCGCCGATCAGGCCATCCAGCCACTCGCTCAGCCGCACGCGCCGGGCGCGCGAGCGCAGCAGCAGGGCGATGCCGGCGTAGGCCGGGAGATAGAAGATCAGCCAGCCGGCGTCCGCCAGCGACGGGTAGGGCGGCACGTCCAGTGCCGCCAGCTCGACGTTCCAGTAGACGTCGCCGGCGAAGTAGGACGTCATTGCCAGCCCGAGCGCCGCCCAGGCGCCGCGGTCACTCGGCACGATGAGCGCGCGGTGCAGGCAGATCAGGGCGCTGCCGCCGATCACGGCGTCAACGACCCAGTGCTCGTAGAACGATGATCCGGCGCTGCCCAGCCCCAGCGTCGCGTGCGCCACGTAGAGCACGCAGGCGCCGATCAGCAGACCCAGCGCTGCGCGCACGAGAAGGGGTCGCTGGGGAACGCTCAGCGAGCGGGCATTCATCGCCCCGGAGATCGGTCAAGCGCGTTCGCTTCTTGAGCCGGATAGGTTTCCTCCATGTCGAGCGCCCGTCGCCGCCGCGCGGGTCAGGTCCTTTCCGGGCTCGCGTCGGTGACGCTGTTTCTCGCCGTCCTCGTCGGTTACGGCCACCACGCGTTCGGCAACGCCAACGAGTTCGCGAACCGCGCGACCGCCGCTCTGCAGGATCGCAGCGTGCGCGATGTCGTCGCAACGCGCGTGACCGATCGCGTGGTGATTGCGCACGAGGAGGACCTGGTCGCGTTCAGGCCCGCAATCGCCTCGCTGATCGGTCGCCTGATCGAGCGGCGGGCGTTCACGTCGCTGTTTCGCGCCGGCCTGGCTGACCTGCACCGGTCGATCTTTGACGGCACGGCCGGGACCGTCTCACTGACCGTGCGCGACGTCGGCACCGTCAGCGCCGAGGCGGTCCGGCTGCTACGGCCCGATCTCGCGCCGGTGCTGCGGAAGACCGGTGACATCCAGCTGCTGAACGCTGAGGTCGGCTCGTTCACCGCCCACGCGGCGCGCGTCGGCGCACGCACGCGGACGCTGGCCTGGTCGCTCGTCGCCCTGCTCGTCCTGCTGCTGGTGGCCGCGCTGGTGGTCGGGGCGGACCGGCGCCGCACCGTGACCGCGCTGGCCGCGGGCACGACGGCGGCCGGTGTCGCGATCCTGATTGTTCTGCTGATCGGCCGGCGGGTCGCGCTGTCGGAGGTCACGGGCACCGAGCAACAGGCCGCGATGAGCGGCATCTTCGCGGCGTTCTTCGACGGGCTGCGTGCGCTTGCCTGGTGCATGGTCGGCGCCGGCGCGATCGGCGCGGCGGCGGCCGCCTCACTGATCCGCCCGATGCCGCTCGGCGAGCCGCTGCGGCGGGCCGCGCGGTTTGCGGCGCGGGAGCCGGCGGGCATGCCGGCCCGTGTGCTGCGCGGCGTGCTGATTCTCGCCCTCGGAGTCCTGCTGCTCGCCGCACGGGACACCACGGTTTCCGTGATCTTCACGCTCGCCGGCGCCTACCTGAGCTATGAGGGCGCGCGGATCCTGCTGCTGCTCAGCTATCGCCCACCGGCGATCGACCAGCTGACCGAGGTGCCGCCCGCCGGCCGGCAACGCTACGTGCCGGTCGCGCTTGCGGCAGCTGCGATCGCGGTCGGGTTGGGGGCGTTCGCCGCCGCCGATCCGATCGATGCGCCGGTGCCGGCCCGGGGGTCGTGCAACGGGTCACGCAGCCTGTGTGACCGGCCGTTCAACCGGGTCGCGCTGGCCGCCACGCACAACTCGATGGCCGCGCCGCTGCCCGGCTGGTTCTTCTCCGAGCAGGACGCGCCGATTCCCGACCAGCTCCGTGACGGCATCCATGGCCTGCTGATCGACACGTACTACGCAGACCTGCTGCCGAACGGGCGGCACCGCACGGCCTACGGAAGCGCGGCCGAGAAGGCCAGGGCTGAGCGCGAGAGCGATCTCTCGCCGCAGGCGATCGCGGCAGCAGAGCGGATCCGCGATCAGCTCGGCTTCCGGGGCGGAGGCACGCGCGGGATCTACCTCTGCCACGGGTTCTGCGAGCTGGGCGCCACCGCACTCAGCGAGGTGCTCGGCCAGATTCGCGCCTTTCTGCTGAGCCACCCCGACGACGTCCTCGCGATCGTGCATCAGGACCAGATCAGGCCCGAGGATTTCGTTGCGGCGATCCGCGCTGCTCGGCTGGAGTCGTTCGTCTATCGCGGCCCGCTCGATGGCGACTGGCCGACGTTGGGCCAGATGGCGGCCGAGAATCAGCGTCTGGTGATCCTCAATGAGCACCGCGCCGCTGGTGCGCCCTGGAACCGCCTCGCCTACGGCGGTGCGCTGCAGGAGACGCCGTTCGCCTTCACCGCCGTCGGCCAGCTGAATGATCCCGCACAGCGCGACGCCAGCTGCGTCAGCAACAGAGGCACCGCGGACGCGCCGCTCTTCCTGCTCAACCACTGGGTCAACACGCCGCCGGCGCCGCGGCCCTCGCTGGCCGCCAAGGTCAACGCGTTCGCGCCGCTGCTGTCGCGGGCGCGCGCGTGTCAGCGGATCCGTGGTCTGCTGCCGAACCTCGTGGCGGTCAACTTCTATCGCCGCGGTGACGTGCTCGGCGTGGTGGACCGGCTGAACGGCGTCGACGGCGCGTCCTAGGACGCAGGCTCGTCGTCTGACGGCGTCGTCGTGACCGAGCGGGTCTTGCCGGACCCGCCGTGGCTTGTGTCGTCCTGGCCACCGGACGAGCCGGAGCCCGAGGAGTCCGAGCCGGACGAGCCCGAGCCCGAGGAGCCCGAGCCCGAGGAGCCCGAGCCCGAGGAGCCCGAGCCGGACGCGTCTGAGACATGCTCGGTCGTGTCGGTGCCGGAAGACCCTGATCCGCTGCCGGATGACCCGCTGCCGGACGAACGGTCCTCCGGTGCCGAAGGCGCTCCCTCACCCGACGAACCGCCGCCAGAGGACGAGCCGTGATCGTCGCTGCCCAGCGGGGCCGGAGTGCGGCCGGAGGTCCCGCTGCCGCCGGTATCGCGCGTGGCCTCCAGCGTGGGCGAC
>Ga0209023_10000431_pt1 | contig 64931 bp, 67 predicted proteins | sample LakOneMetagenome_FD_187468 | JGI IMG/M metagenome (GOLD analysis project Ga0209023, IMG submission 187468) | Freshwater and sediment microbial communities from Lake Erie, Canada (SPAdes) (version 2) | ecosystem: Environmental > Aquatic > Freshwater > Lentic | place: Lake Erie, Canada...
CTCTGCCGGCGCTTTCCCGGTTCCGGATTTCTGTCTCATCTTCGCTCCTTTGAAAGGCTACGATGAACCAGAAATCCTCCGTTCTCAGTTAAGCCGATTTGGTCCCATCAGTGCTGATGCCGGACAGTTCGGGACTCCGTTGCAGCTGTTTTGAAGAAATCGGTGGTGGTCGGAATGACCGCGAGATTGGTTCGTTTTGGCGCTGCTGCTGATCGTGCCGCTGTCTGGCGAAGAACCTCATCATCTTCCGGATGACGATGGTGCGAATCTCCGCCACCGCCATCCTTGCGCTTATCTTCGCCGGGAAGCGGCAAAGGGCAAAGCGCGTTGTCGTTTGGATATGCGGCGCCTCGGCTCAGCGGTGTCGCAACAACCAGGTCGCCGAGCGTAGAAAAGAGGTTCATCTCGATTAGAGCTGGGTTCCTCGCAGCCGCAGCGCGTTGCCGACAACGCTCACCGAAGACAGCGCCATGGCCGCTGCGGCAATGATCGGCGAGAGCAACAGACCAAAACTCGGATACAGAATACCTGCGGCTATCGGTATTCCCGCCGCGTTGTAGATGAACGCAAAGAAGAGATTCTGGCGAATATTGCGCATCGTTGCCTGCGACAAACGGCGGGCGCGAACAATGCCGCCCAAGTCGCCCTTTAGCAGCGTCACGCCCGCGCTTTCCATCGCGACGTCGGTACCAGTCCCCATAGCAATACCGACTTCTGCTGCGGCAAGGGCAGGGGCGTCGTTCACCCCGTCGCCCGCCATGGCGACGATGCGCCCGGCCTTTTGCAGCTTACTTACGACCGCGCTCTTTTGGTCAGGAAGGACTTCTGCCTCGACGTCAGCGATACCAAGCTGTCTTGCAACCGCATTCGCCGTCGTCCGGTTGTCTCCGGTCAACATGATGACCTGGATACAGTCTGCGGCCAGCGCCTTCAAGGCATCCGGGGTGGATTGCTTGACCGGATCGGCGATCGCGAAGAGTCCCGCCAGCTTTCCATCGATCGCGATGTTGATGACGGTCGCACCTTCTCCACGCAGATTCTCGGCTTGTGCGTCCAACGGCTGAGCGTCGATACCCGACGTTTTCAGGAAGGCCGAGTTGCCTAGAAGCACGGTCTTGCCGTCGACTTTGCCGGTCACGCCCTTCCCGGTCGGGGCGTCGAACTGCTCCACATCAGTCAATGTCAGATTCCGTTCATTCGCAGCCCGGACGATCGCGTCAGCAAGAGGATGTTCGCTTGACCGCTCGACGCTGGCAGCCAGCCTTAAAATATCAAATTCCTCAAATCCGGCGGCGGGGACAATCGAAATGACCTTCGGCTTACCTTCAGTCAGCGTCCCTGTCTTGTCGATCACCAGCGTGTCGACCTTTTCCATGCGCTCAAGCGCTTCGGCGTTTTTGATGAGGACACCCGCCTGGGCACCGCGCCCGACGCCGACCATGATCGACATCGGCGTGGCCAGACCGAGCGCACACGGACACGCGATGATCAGGACGCTGACGGCTGCCACCAGGCCAAACGCCAGTCGCGGCTCGGGGCCAAAGAGCGCCCAGGCGCCAAACGCGACAAGCGCCACGACGATCACGGTTGGAACGAACCAGCCGGCGACCTGATCGGCGAGCCGCTGGATCGGTGCACGCGAGCGCTGGGCCTGCGCTACCATCTGTACGATCTGGGACAGCAGGGTGTCGCGTCCAACCTTTTCGGCTCGCATTACGAAGCCGCCGGACTGGTTGAGCGTGCCTGCGATGACCTTGGCGCCAGCCTCCTTGGTGACCGGCATCGATTCACCGGTGACCAGCGATTCATCGAGCGATGAGCGCCCCTCAAGAATGACGCCGTCTACCGGCACTTTCTCTCCCGGGCGGACGCGCAGCTTGTCGTCGACATTCAGACTTTCGAGCGGGACCTCTTGATCCGCACCGCTTTCATCTACCCGGCGCGCGGTCTTTGGCGCGAGATCAAGGAGGGCTTTGATTGCGCCCGACGTTGCCTCGCGGGCGCGCAACTCCAGCACCTGGCCGAGCAGGACGAGCACGGTAATAACGGCTGCGGCCTCGAAGTAAACAGCAACGGCACCGTCATGACTGCGGAACGTCGGCGGGAAGATGCCAGGAGCGATGGTCCCGACCACGCTATAGGCGTAGGCGACACCAACGCCCATCGCGATCAGGGTGAACATGTTCAGATTGCGGGTGACAAGCGACTGCCAGCCGCGCACGAAGAACGGCCAGCCCGCCCAAAGGACCACGGGCGTCGCAAAGGCAAGCTGGATCCAGTTGGACAACGTCTGGTCGATCCAGCGATGGCTACCGACCAAATGACCTCCCATCTCCAAAACGACAACCGGCAACGCCAAGGCAAGCCCCACCCAGAAGCGCCGGGTCATATCCGCGAGTTCGGGATTGGGCGGCGAGTCTAGAGTAGCCAATTCCGGCTCCAGCGCCATCCCACAGATCGGGCAGCTCCCAGGTCCGATCTGGCGGATCTCTGGATGCATAGGGCAGGTATAGATCGTACCTTCTGGGACGTCGGATTGCTGAGGTCGCGTCTTGTCGAGATACTGCTCCGGCGACGCTGCGAACTGCGTCCGGCAGCCTGCCGAACAGAAATGATAGGTATGGCCGAGATGCTTGAACCGGTGCTTGCTCGTCTGCGGATCGACATTCATTCCGCAGACAGGATCTACGACAGTCGAAGGACCGGAGTCGTCATGTCGATGATGACCGTCGTGTCCATGTTGATTGGAATGATTATGGTCTCCGCCGCAGCATCCGGACTGTCCAGTAGCCGCGGGTGCAGTCGTTGTCTTGGGCGTGCAACAGATCCCGGAACCCTTAGCTACTTCGTCCGATTTTGTTTTTCCGGATTCCGTCATCTAAATCTCCGTCGGCGATTGCAACCTATACCTAGTAGGGGTATATATAGTCGGCATGCGAAAAGACATCAAGAGTTCCTGCCAAAAACGGCTTAGCCGCATCGAGGGCCAGGTCCGCGGTCTCGCCAAGATGGTCGATGAAGATCGCTATTGCATCGATATAGTAACGCAGATCTCCGCAGTTCGTGCCGCACTGCGGCGTGTCGAAGAAGAAGTGCTGAAAGATCATGTATCCCATTGTGTGGAGCATGCGATTGCGAGCGGCGACAAGGGCGATCAGCGCAAAAAGATCGCTGAACTCATGGCGGTTGTCGGGCGAGCGGATCGGTGAGAGCAGGCAACGGAACTTTATCACATCGGATGTTCGCGCTTGGCGGCGGAACGGTTTCCACGTAAGCTTGCCGAGATCCAGTGTTAAGTCGCGAGATGAAAGACTAGATGTTCGTGCGTTTGACCAGAGCGAAGCGATTGAGGGCAGGGTGGTTGATCGCCCTGGTCTATTTGCTTTGCGTACTCGCGCCGGGCCTTTCGTTTGCATTGAGCGACGGATCCCGTGAGGCGCCGTGCCTCACGGATGCGGGCCACGAGCTCGGCATTATTCACGTTCATCAATCTGGCGACAGCACTTCGCAGCACGTTCATGGGGATGGTCATGTTCACGAACATCCCAGCGGGCACAGCCTTTTCAGCAAATCGGACAATTCCGACGGTTCGGCATTGATTGCTGACGAAGCGCCGGCCCCCACGAACGATCACCACAAGTCTTCCGGGACGCAATGCTGCGGCATGGTGTGCTTGAGCGCTTTGCCGGGAACCGTTGTCGACATCGTCAAGCCTTCCGCGCCAACGTCCGTCTGCAACTCCGAGAACCATCGGAACGTCGCGGACAACGCGCCCCCTCGGCATTACCGCCCTCCCATTTCCTGAACTGACGGAATAATGTGGTGCCGCGCCCGGTGTGGGCACGCGGACCTGTGGTTCATCGGCAGTTCAGGAAAACATCATGCTTGCGCAGTTTGGGGCGAACTTCGCCGCCGTTCACTCGGTGGTATGCAAAATCTATCAAATGAGAAATGCCGGTGCCGTAGCTTTGGCTTTGTTGGCTATCGGCGGCGTGGTGTCGGGGTGCGCGGTCCCTATCGCCCTGAACGGGCAGGATCCGGCTGATCCGAGTGTGAAGGTCGCTGGCGTTGGCTACCGCTCGACGGTTGCTCCGTATGCGAGCTTGCGCCCGACGGCGCCGTCCTCCTGGCGTGAGCTGAACGACAGCGTCGCTCCGAAACCGAAGTCCGGGCAATAGGAGCGCGCGATGAACCGAACCCTCCAGATCGTACCGTTGGTGGTCTTGACGAATCCGTTCCGATCGAAGGCGGCGTGTGTGGCCGCGCTTATTTCAATGTTTGCGCTATCAGGCTGCGCAACCTTTTCACCCGATGGTGGAATGGCAGTCGTCGCCGGTGTGGCGGGCGAGACAATCAAAAAAGACGTGGTGTCTATTCGCAGCGGCGAAGACGCGGAGTGGGCTCGCAGCGCGGTGCAACGGTTGCTTCGCCGCCCTTTGACCGTGGACACCGCGGTTCAGGTTGCTCTGCTAAACAACAGAGGTCTTCAAGCCGCCTACAGCGAATTGGCGCTGGCGGAAGCTGATTTTGTTCAGGAGAGCCTTCCACCCAACCCAACTTTTTCGATTTCGCGCATTGCGGGTAACGGTGCTGTCGAGATCGAACGTCAAGTCGTTGGTGATATCTTGGCGTTGGCGACGCTTCCGTTCCGCTCCGAGATTGCGCGTCAACGCTTCCGGCAGGCGCAACTGCGGGCTGTGCTTGAAACGCTGAGGCTCGCGGCCGATGTCCGGCGGTCATATTACCGGACGGTCGCTGCCAACGAACTTGTTGGACTGCTCACCGACGCCAAATCGACGGCGGAGTCCACCGCTAAGCTTGCCCAGAAGCTTGGAGAGACCGGTTCACTCAACAAGCTCGATCAGGCTCGCGAGCAGGTGTTCTACGCTGAAACGACAGCGGATCTTGCTTCCACACGGCAAGAGGCGACAAGTTCGCGCGAACAGTTGGCCCGGCTCATGGGGCTATGGGGAAGCGATCTCGGTTTCCGGCTGCCAGATACCTTGCCCACTTTGCCGCGTCGCCCGTCTGCGCTCCCCTCCATCGAGGTGGATGCTGTTAGTCATCGCATCGATCTTCAGATCGCCCGCATCGAGCTGGACGCATTAGCCAAATCTCTCAACCTGACGGAGGCAACTCGGTTCGTCACGCTGCTCGATATCGCCGGTATTGATCGCAAGACGCGTGATCCTGAGAGTGCACCGTTCCGCGAGCGTGGCTTCGATATCCAGTTTCAGATTCCAATTTTCGACGGCGGCGAAGTGCGCGTTCGGCAGGCGGCTGCGACTTACAATCAGGCGTTCAATCGCCTGACCGAAAAGGCGGTCAATGTCCGTTCGGAAGCGAGAGATGCATACCGCGTCTATCGCTCGACCTACGACATTGCCGGGCAATGGCAGCGCGAAGTGCTGCCGCTGCGCAAGATCATCACCGAAGAAATGCAACTGCGGTTTTCCAGCATGCAGGTCGATGTGTTCGCGCTTTTGGTCGAGACGCGACAGAGGATAGCCGCATTGCGGGCCGCCATCGATGCCAAGCGCAATTTCTGGCTGGCGCAATCCGATTTGACGACCGCTATCAACGGCGGCGGCTCTGGAGACACTCAAAAGGAATCACGCCCGACCACCACCGCCCAAGCAGGCGGGGGTGGCGGCGGCCACTGAAGGAGATGAGCATGCTATCGCGAAGAGGATTTCTCGGAACGGCAGCGCTGGTCGGCGCCAGCGCCGTGAGTGGCCGCGTGCAGGCGGCCAGCATCCCGGAAGCACCGATTATGGACAAGGCGACGATGCAGCCACCGCTGCATCCCACGTCCGGTCCAGACTATCGGCCGGTGGTGACGCTGAACGGCTGGTCGTTGCCATGGCGCATGAACGGCGACTGGAAGGAGTTTCATCTGGTCGCCGAACCCGTGGTGCGCGAATTTGCCGAAGGTATGAAGGCTCATCTCTGGGGCTACAACGGCCAATCTCCGGGTCCCACCATTGAGGCAGTAGAAGGCGACAAGCTTCGCATCTTCGTCACCAACAAATTGCCGGAACATACCACCGTGCATTGGCATGGCGTGCTCTTGCCGAGCGGCATGGACGGGGTCGGCGGGCTCAACCAGCCCCACATCAAGCCTGGTGAGACCTTCGTCTACGAGTTCGAGATGAAGCATAGCGGGACGTTCATGTACCACCCGCACTCCGACGAAATGGTGCAGATGGCGATGGGCATGATGGGCATGATCGTGGTGCATCCACGTGATCCGTCATTCCGCCCGGTCGACCGCGACTTCGTCTTCATCATGAGCACCTACTTGATCGACCCCGGCACCTACCTGCCGAAGGTCAACGAGATGACCGACTTCAACATGTGGACCTGGAACAGCCGGGTGTTTCCCGGGATCGATCCGCTGCCGGTGCGCCTCAACGATCGCGTGCGTGTGCGGATCGGCAATCTCACCATGACCAATCATCCCATCCATCTTCACGGACATAAGTTCGTCGTGAGCTGCACCGATGGCGGCTGGGTTCCGGAAAGCGCTCAGTGGCCGGAAACCACGACTGACGTTCCCGTAGGAGCCATCCGCGCGTTCGATGTCCTCGCCGACAATCCCGGGGACTGGGCGTTCCATTGCCACAAGTCGCATCACACCATGAACGCGATGGGACACGACATGCGCAATTTGATCGGCGTGTCGAAGAAAGATCTCGCCAAGGCGGTCGGCAGACTTGCACCAGACGCGATGGTGATGGGGTCGACCGGAATGGCAATGGGCGAAATGGAAATGCCGGCGCCCGACAACACGCTACCGATGATGACCGGGACCGGGCAGTTCGGCCCGATCGAAATGGGCGGCATGTTCTCCGTCATGAAGATTCGCGAGGGACTGGGCCGCGACGATTACAAGGATCCCGGTCCCTATGATTATCCGAAGGGCACTGTCGCCTACAAGGTTGACGCGCCACCGGCTGAAGCGCCGCGGCAGAACAAGCCGAAAGAGTCGGCCAAACCGACCGAGATGAAAGCGATGAAGGGAATGAAAGGTATGAAGGGAATGTAGGCGGCAACGTGAAGACCGAAGCGTACGATCAACAAAGGAACCGAAATATGAAGAAGTACCAAACTGGCATCGCGCTGTTAGCGGCGTTGCTCCTCTCCGCTTCCGCTTGGGCGGGTGCAGGCCCTTCAGGCCACAGCCACGGTGAAGGATTTTCTGCGGGCGAGCCCGGCGACCCGAAGAAGCCCGCGCGGATCGTTCAAGTAACGATGGGCGAGATGGACGGCAAGATGATGTTCATGCCGGCAAAAGTCGAGGTGAAGAAGGGTGAGCAGGTGAAGTTCGTGCTGCGTAACAATGGCGAACTCGATCACGAATTCATCCTCGCCACAACGGCGGAGAATCTGAAGCATGGCGAGGCGATGAAGAAGAACCCTGACATGGAGCACGATGATCCGAATGGCAAACGGCTTGCTCCTAAGAAGGCCGATGAGATCGTCTGGAAGTTCACCAAGGCCGGTGAGTTCGAATACTCGTGTCTGATTCCCGGGCATCGGGAAGCGGGCATGGTCGGCACGATCGTCGTCAAGTAGCTCGCGACATCAATCCAAGAACCGAAAGGAAAGAACCATGAAGATCAAAATCGCAGCCGCAGCCCTCGCTCTCTCGTTGGCCTTCACGGCAGCATCCGCCGTTGCTCAAGCGGCGATGGTCAACGGAGAGGTGAAGAAAATCGACGAATCTGCGGGAAAGATCACCCTCAAGCACGGTCCGATCAAGAGTCTCGACATGGATGAAGACGGGATGACGATGGTCTTTCGCGTCCAGGATCCGGCGATGCTGAAGCAAGTGAAGGTTGGCGACAAGGTGCAATTTGAAGCCGAACGCACCACCGCCGGAATCACGATCACGAAGATGCAAAAGGGAAAGTGACGACTCTTCGGCGCGGCGGTTCATAGGCCACCGCGCCGAATTGGGTGAAAGCTCTGCAAGGAGGCGACCCTCAAGCTGAGCCGACGTCGCAGCGGCAGTCCGACCATCGAATACGATCGCTGGTTCGATTGCTCTCAGCAAGGCGGAGTTACCGATGACAAGTGCGGGCGGGAGCGGTGGGACCAGAACAGTTAAGGAAAAAGCCTTCGTGCAAAGACGGTTTTCGATCAGGCGAGCGACCAGTAGTGACACCCGCTTGATCGCGAAGTTGGCCAACATGGCGGGTGGCGATACGCTCACGTTCATCTTGCGCGGCATCGACTCCACGGTGGAAGCAATGCCAACGTATCGCGAGATAGCTGCTGCGCCGACCGGAATATTCTCGTATCAAAATTGTCTGGTTGCCGCATCAGGCAGCCGGATCGTCGGCATGGCGAACGCGTTTCCCGCCCGGCTCATCGAAAGTGAGATTGCGGGGGCCGTATTGACCGAGCGTGAGGAGTTGCTGCGGCCACGCACGGAGCTCAACGATCCCACCAGCTTCCTGTTGAACAACATCGCGGTCGTGCGCAGCCACCGCAGACTAGGCGTGGGTGCCGCACTGCTGGCCGCGGTTGTCGATGAGGCCAAGCAGCAGTCATTTCCCTCCGTGACTTTGCACGTTTGGGCCGACAACACGGAAGCGATCGCGTTCTATCTCGCTGCTGGTTTCAAGGAGGTCCGTCACGCGGAAATCCCCTGGCATCCCGACCTGCCGCACACAGGCGGAAGTCTTCTCATGATGCTGCCGGTCGCAGTTGAAAGGAGCGAATCGGTGAGGGGGCGCCTTGCGACCGTATCTCAAGACTCGGCGGATGAACGAGCATCGACTTCAGCTTGAGGACATCATGATTGCTCTCCCATACGACTATTTCCTGATCGCATGGTTCGTCATCGCGGCCGCTTCCACGGCCTACGTCGCTTTCGACCAGTTCAACGGGAATCCCGAACCGACCGTGATGAAGTGGGGCTTCATCCTTGTGACCCTCTACATGGGCCCGTTCGGCCTTCTCCTGTACGTACTTGCTGATAAGGAGCCGCGGCCCGGAGAGCATGAACAGTTCACGTCCCCGCTTTGGAAGCAGGGCATCGGAAGCACCATTCATTGCGTCGCTGGTGATGCCACGGGCATTATTCTCGCAGCGGCCGTGACTGCACTGCTCGGTCTGCCGATGTGGATCGACCTGATCGTCGAGTATGTCGCTGGCTTCTCGTTTGGTCTCTTCATCTTTCAATCGTTGTTCATGAAGAAGATGATGGGCGGTACGTATTGGGAAAACGTGCGTAAAAGCTTTATGCCAGAGTTCATAAGTATGAACGCCATGATGGCAGGCATGGCGCCGACCATGAGCCTGTTGATGATGGGCCGCGACATGCGGGCGATGGACCCGCTCGAGCTGATCTTCTGGGGCGTGATGTCCCTCGGAGTGATGGTCGGATTCGCGACCGCCTACCCATTCAACGTTTGGATGGTGAAGAAGAAAATCAAGCACGGCCTGATGACCGCGCGCTCGGATGAGGAAGCTGCCGAGAAGGACTCGATGTCCGGAATGAAGTCCGAGATGGTTAAAATGTCGGCTGCGGGCATGAGCCACATGAAGGGACACGAAGACCATCCGCAGAAACAAACGGCTGCGAACGGCCACAAGTCTCACGGCGGTCATCAAATGATGAGCGACGCGACGCCCCCACAGTTGGCTGCGCTCGCTGGCGTGACGACATTCCTCCTGATTTCCGGAATGGTGCTCCCAGGTTTCAAGGTCAATCTAGGTCTGAGCGTGCGCGACGTCGGCGGCGCCATTATGCCGCCGGGCATGATTATGACGTTCGACACGCCCGGCGGAGCAATGAAAGAGATGGCGGCGGTCAATCCCCGGCAAGTGGTCTATAAGGCGCCTGCTGATGCCCGAGGGGACAACATTCTTGAGCCGCGCATCGAAAACGGGGTGAAGGTCTTCGATATCGAAGCTTCGATCATACGCTGGAATATTCTTCCGGATGTCTCCGTAGAGGCCTATGCCTACAATCGCCAGGTCCCGGGCCCGCGCCTTCAATTGACCGAAGGCGATCACGTCCGGATCAATTTCCGCAACGGTCTTCCGGAATCCACGACCGTGCACTGGCACGGTCTAATCGTACCAAACGAGATGGACGGCCCAGCCAAGATAACCCAGCCGCCCGTGGCGCCGGGCGGTCAATACACCTACGAGTTCACCGTAGGCCAAAGCGGAACCTACTTTTATCACAGCCACGACCATCCCGATCGTCAACAAGGCCTAGGCCTTTACGGCGCGTTGCTGATTGCGCCGAGGGACAGTGCCGCCGATGTAAAAGCCGATCTCGAATACACCATCCAGCTCCAGGAATGGTTGAAGCGCGAGTGGTTGACGTACCCCGCGATGCTGATGGAGGGCGGCCTTCCGAATTATTTCACGATCAATGGGAAGTCGTATCCGGAGACAGACACCGTCTCCATGAAGGTTGGGCAAACCATCAAGATTCGCTTCATCGGCACCAACAACAACTTCGTTCACCCCATGCATGTTCATGGGGGGCCTTTCCAGGTAGTGGCACGCGATGGAGAGACGCTGGCAGAAAGCCAGCGGTTTCTTGCCGATACCGTGAATGTCGGTCCGGGACAGCGCTACGACGTTGTCTGGACCGCGCGCAGACCGGGAAAATGGCTTGTCCACTGCCATATCCCGCATCACACCACCAACAACAACGTCGAACAGAAAGGAGCTGGCGGACTGACGTTAGTTCTCAATGTGCAATGAGGGGCAAGTATCAAACTCAAGGAGAGCCCAATGAAACATCTGAGCAAAGACATGCAAAATTGCATCGACGAATGCTTGCGCTGCTACCAGGTCTGTCTTGGATCGGCCATGACGCATTGCCTTGAGACCGGCGGAAAACATGTCGAGCCTCAGCACCTCAGGCTTATGATGGCCTGCGCCGAAATCTGCCGCACGGCCGCTCATTTCATGCTGCTGAATACGCCTCACCACAAGCACATTTGCGGGGAGTGCGGGGAAATTTGCACGGAGTGTGCGAAGGACTGCGAACGCATCGGCGGCATGGACGATTGCGTCAAAGCTTGTACGCAATGCGCGGAAAGCTGCCGCGCGATGGCGGCCTAGTCACCAAAGGACCAGCCACTCGATCGATGGTTGGTCCTTTGGCCTCCCTCTAGGCCGAGGGTCCGCTCGGTATTTCGATCGCCACAAAGCCGCAAGGGTCCCCTTTTCCTGAAACCATGCCCAGAGTTTTCATGACAATCCGTGCTATCCTTCCAGCCAAAGGGCGGGACCTCCGTCTCGATCTTTTTCGCGGCCTTGCTAACTGGGCAATCTTTCTCGATCACGTCCCGAACAACGCGGTCGCGTGGCTAACAACCAGAAATTATGGATTCAGCGATGCCGCGGATATTTTCGTCCCGGGTTTTGCATTTTGTTGCTTTGGCCGTGTTGGTCGTTCGATTTCTTCCTCTCGGGTGGGCCGGCTTGAAGTCGCGCTGGCTTCGGCCGCTGATAGTCTGCGGTCAGCGCTCACTCGAAGTATTTTGTGTCGGAGTGTTTCTCTCCTTCGTCGGTCATTTCCTTCTTGAACTGGTCTCCGACTCACTTCTCGCGCAGATCACCGTGAGTGTGTCTGGAATCGTACTCATGACGGCCGTCGCCTACTACCGATCGTGGTCCAAGGATCTGGACAAGCAACCCGCTGCGTCTAAATCCAGTACAGAATCGGTTTCGACATCGGTCACTTAGAAGTTTGTTCGGAGGAAGAGATGTTTGGAGTAGTCTCGATCATCAACGGAGTACGGACCCCGCGACATGGATAACTCAGGCAAATATCTAACCATTTTGACTCGCAGAAACGTTTTGGGGCTAACCGCCGCGCTACTGGCTTTCCCGAACGGCACTACCTCCGCTGCGGAATCCGTTGTCCTGGTTCACAAGGACCCAAATTGCGGTTGCTGCTCGGGTTGGGTGCGCCATCTCAAGGCGGCTGGTTTCGCCGTCACGATCGAGGAATCGGCAGATCTTCATACCGTCCGGAAACGTCTTCGCGTACCTGCTGACCTTGCGGCGTGTCATACGGCCGAGGCGGATGGATACGTCATTGAAGGTCATGTCCCCGCAGCGGCCGTGCGACGACTATTGAAGGAACGTCCGAACGCGGTCGGGTTGGCGGTTCCCGGCATGCCTTTGGGATCACCGGGGATGGAGGGCAGACGGGTCGATCCCTACGACGTCGTTCTATTCGACGCCTCCAGCCGCAGAACGTACATGCGGTTCATCGGCGGCGATATTGCTGGTTGAGAAAGATCTTTTAACCATGTTGCAGGTAACTGTGATCTGATCCTTTGCCGCTTATGGCGGATTTGTGATGTGATCTGCCTTCCCAAGTCCATGATCCTATGAGATGTTGGGCTATGAATTTTTGTCGATTCATCAGCCGTTTGCTCGCAATCTTTGCGATTGCCGGGCTTGTTGCTTCGCCGCTGGTCACGCCTGCGGCGGCGAAGCTGCTGTCGGCTGCCGAGATGAGCGATATGTCGGCAATGTCCGCCGACATGCCTTGCTGTCCGGACACGCAAAAGAGCAACGATTGCCAGGATTGCCCGCTTCGCGCGATGTGCGCGTTGGGCGTTGCACAGGCGCAGCCTCCTGTGGCAACAGGAATCCTGACGCCTCTGTCATCTCACCGTGCGCTCACGGCTTTCGACGATCCGATCGCCGATGGCCTCGACGGTTCTCCACCGGATCACCCCCCTCGAAACCTGCTCTGATCGGCGCTTTGGCGCTGATTGCTGCTGCGCGGATGCAAGTTCGCGCGGATGACGCATGCCGCCCTTGCGGCAGATCCAGGACAATCGAGGACTATGAAACATGAAGACGTTTAACTTCGCGCAGGCCTTCCAGGCTGCGCTGATCGCTGCCGCAATCGGGGGCGCGAGCACGGCCGCTTTGGCTGACATCAAAGACTACAGGTTCGAGCTGGTCGATCAGACCGTCCAGGCTGGGCCCGACAAGGTCATCACCATCCGACTGATGAACACGAAGACCAGCAAGCCGGTGCCTGACGCCGTCATCTTCGCGACCCGCCTCGACATGGCTCCGGACGGCATGCAGGAGATGGCAACCAAGATCGCGCCGGTGCCGGGCGCGGAGCCCGGCAGTTACAAGTTCAAGGCGACGTTCGGTATGGCGGGCCGCTGGCAGCTTTCGCTCGGTGCAAAAGTGCAGGGCGAGACCGGAACTGTCGAAAACAAACTCGTCATTACGGCGCAGTGATGAGAACGGTTAGCCTGGCTATTGCCGCCACCGCCGCGTTGATCGCGGCGGTGGGTGGCGGATTCATTGCCGGTCGCAGTCAACATCAGCCAGCCGAAGGGGCAAGCCCGGCGGTTCTGGCATCCGCGGCCGCGCAAACGAATGGCGCAACGATCTACTACAAGGATCCCGATGGCAGACCGGTTTACTCACTAACGCCAAAGAAGGCGCCGGACGGACGTGACTACACGGCCGTACCTGCGAGTGCCGATGTCAGTTTCGACGAAGCGCCAGTGGCTGAGAGCGCATCAGCGACAGCGGCCGAGCGCAAGATCAAGTATTACCGCAATCCGATGGGACTGCCCGATACCTCGCCGACGCCGAAAAAGGATTCGATGGGGATGGATTACATCCCTGTCTATGAGGGCGAGGACAGCGACGATGGATCGGTGAAGCTTTCGCCGGGGAAAATCCAGCGCACCGGTGTCAGCTCCGAACCCGCAACATCGCGCGTCATTCGAACTCTCATTCGTGCGCCGGGTACGATTCAGCTCGACGAGCGCCGCATCTCCGTCATTTCGATGCGCGCGGAAAGCTGGGTGCAGAAAGTCGCAAACGTCACCACCGGCAGCAAAGTCAGTAAAGGCCAGCCGCTGATGGAAATTTACAGCCCATCCGTGGCATCGGCGGCTGCCGAATACATAGCCACCATTACTTCGAAAGGGACGAGCGGCGTCGCCGTGTATGGTCGCGGCTCGCGTCAGCGGCTGATGAATCTCGACGTCCCCGAGACAGCAATTGCCGCCATGGAGAAGAGTGGCACTGTTCCGCTCACCATCGACTGGTCGGCGCCCCGCGACGGCATTGTGCTCGAACGTAACGCGATTGAAGGTATGCGCGCGCAGCCCGGGGATGTGTTGTTCCGGGTTGCGGATACGTCTGTGGTTTGGGCGATGGTCGACGTCGCGGAGCGTGATCTGGGAACGCTTGCGGTTGGACAGCCGGTAACAGTCAAGGCGCGCAGCTTTCCGGGCCGCGAATTCGCCGGGAAGATCAGTGTCATCTATCCGCAAGTGAATCGGGAAACACGAACCGCCCGGGTGCGGATCGAATTGTCAAATCCGGATGGCGCACTGCTCCCCGACATGTATGTCGATGCGAATATCGATACCGGCAATACGCAGCCTGTGCTTGCGGTCCCTGAGAGTGCCGTTCTCGATACTGGCAGCCGTCAGGCGGTCTTCGTCGAGAAAGGACAAGGGCGATTTGAGCCGCGCGAGGTGAAACTCGGCCATCGCGGCGATGGCTATGTCGAAATCCGACAGGGTCTCAAGGAGGGCGAGCCGGTCGTCGTCTCGGCCAACTTCTTGATCGATGCGGAAAGCAATCTGAAGGCTGCCCTTAAAGGGTTTTCGGACGCGGGAGGCCAGCAATGATCGCCCGCGTCATCAATTGGTCGGCTCGCAACCTGCTGCTGGTCCTGTTCGGCACCGGCTTCGCCGCCGCCGCGGGCATCTACGCCCTAGTCCATCTGCCGCTCGATGCGATTCCCGACCTCTCGGATACGCAGGTGATCGTTTATACGGAGTATCCCGGGCAAGCGCCGCAGGTAATCGAGGATCAGGTTACGTATCCGCTCACGACCGCAATGCTGACCGTGCCTCGATCCAAGGTCGTGCGTGGCTTCTCGTTCTTCGGGGTCTCATTCGTTTACGTCATCTTCGAAGATGGCACTGACATCTACTGGGCGCGCTCCCGCGTGCTCGAATTCCTCAACGGCGCGGCCTCGCGGCTGCCGGCCGGTGTAAGCCCGACGATCGGTCCCGATGCCACGGGCGTAGGCTGGGTCTACCAGTATGCGGTGGTGTCGAAGGAGTTGAACCTTGCCGACACGCGCACCATCCAGGACTGGAATCTGAAATTCGCGCTGGCGAAGGCCGAAGGCGTGGCCGAAGTTGCGAGCGTCGGTGGCTTCGTCAAGCAGTACAACGTCATCCTCGATCCGCAGCGCATGCGCGATCTCGGCATCACCATGCAGAAGATGCGAGATGCGATCCGGGCCAGCAATGCCGACGTCGGTGGTCGCACCGTCGAGCTCTCGGAGTTCGAATACGTCATCCGCGGCAAGGGTTATCTGAAAGGCATCAACGATCTCGGCAACATCGTGCTGAAGACCAACAACGGGACCCCCGTATTGCTGCGGGATGTTGCTCGTGTCGAGCTTGGTCCAGATGAACGGCGCGGCATCACTGAACTCAATGGCGAGGGTGAGGTAGCCAGCGGCATTGTGCTGCAACGTTTTGGCGTCAATGCGCTCGACGTCATCGATAACGTCAAAAAACGCTTCAAGGAGATCGCGAGCAGCCTGCCGAAATCTGTCGAGATCGTCCCGGTCTATGACCGCTCTAACCTGATCAACGCGGCGATTGCCACGCTCAAGCATACGTTGCTGGAGGAAAGCATCGTCGTCGCGTTCGTCTGCATCGTGTTCTTGCTGCATGTCCGCAGCGCGCTCGTCGCCATCCTGATGCTGCCAGTCGGAGTGCTGATGGCGTTCGGTGCGATGAAGCTGCTTGGGCTGGGGTCCAACATCATGAGTCTGGGCGGCATCGCTATTGCGATCGGCGCCATGGTCGATGCGGCGATCGTCATGATCGAGAATGCACACAAACATCTGGAGCGGGCTGAACCCGGACAGTCAAGAGTCGACATCCTGATAAAGGCGGCGTCTGAGGTCGGGCCGGCGCTGTTCTTCAGCCTGCTCATCATCACCGTGTCGTTCATGCCGATCTTCACGCTGGAATCACAGGAAGGCCGGCTGTTCAGCCCGCTGGCGTTCACAAAGACCTTTTCGATGGCGGCGGCGGCGTTGCTGTCGGTAACGCTGGTGCCAGCGCTGATGATCGTCTTCGTGCGCGGCAGGATCGTGCCTGAGCACAAGAACCCGATCAACCGCTTCCTGATCTGGATCTATCGACCGGTGATCAAGGTCGTGATGCGCGCCAAGGCGCTGGTGATCCTCATCGCGCTGGCAATTATTGTGGTGACGGTGTGGCCGGCGCGTCAACTCGGCACCGAGTTCATGCCGAACCTCAACGAAGGCACGCTGCTCTATATGCCCACCACGCTGCCGGGAATTTCGGCGACCAAAGCGGGCGAGCTGTTGCAGATGCAAGATAGGATCATCCGGTCGTTTCCAGAGGTGGCGTCGGTCTACGGCAAGGCCGGCCGCGCAGCAACCGCAACCGACCCCGCCCCGTCAGAGATGTTCGAGACTGTCGTTAATCTGAAACCCAAGGAGCAATGGCGGCCGGGCGTGACGATTGATGGCTTGATCGCAGAGATGGACAAGTCTTTGCAGTTTCCTGGCGTCTCGAATGCCTGGACCATGCCGATCAAGGCGCGCATCGACATGTTGTCGACCGGCATCCGGACGCCGGTCGGTGTCAAGGTGATCGGGACCGATCTGGTCGTGATCGACAAACTGGCGAAACAGATCGAGCAGGTTCTGAAAGCTGTGCCCGGAACGTCGTCGGCCTACGCCGAGCGGGGCATCGGCGGGTACTATCTCGACGTGACACCGGACCGTGAGGCGTTGGCGCGCTACGGCATCATGGTCCAGGACGTTCAGGATGTGATTGCGACCGCACTCGGCGGCCAAACCGTGACTACCACTGTGGAAGGCCGCCAGCGCTTCGGCGTCAACATGCGCTACCCTCGGGACCTGCGCGATAATCCGCAGGCCATCGCTAACGACGTTTTCGTTCCCATGCCGGCCGGAGGCGCGGTGCCGCTCGGCGAGGTCGCCAAGATCGAACCGGCGCGGGGGCCGACATCGATCCGCACCGAGAACGGACAGTTGGCGAGCTATATCTACGTCGATATCCGCGACCGCGATCTCGGCGGCTATGTTGCCGACGCGCAGCAGGCGGTGCAGGCCAGCATTCAGTTTCCGGCCGGATATTACGTGGTCTGGAGCGGCCAGTACGAATATCTCGAACGAGCGACGGCGCGCCTGAAGATCGTGGTGCCGGTGACGCTGCTGATCATCTTTCTGTTGCTGTACCTCAATTTCCGTTCCATCACCGAAACCATGATCGTGATGCTGTCGCTGCCGTTCGCGTTGGTCGGCGGCATCTGGCTGATGTGGTGGCTCAGCTTCAATATGTCGGTCGCGGTCGCCGTCGGATTCATCGCTCTTGCGGGCGTGGCAGCCGAAACCGGAGTCGTGATGCTGATCTATCTGAATCATGCATTGGCCGAAATCAAGGCGAGGCGTGACGCCGAAGGCCGCACGTTGACGCGCGACGATCTTTACGACGCGGTCATGGTCGGCGCCGTTGAACGCGTACGTCCGAAGATGATGACGGTCGTGGCTATCATGGCGGGGCTGCTGCCGATCATGTGGAGCACCGGTACCGGCTCAGAGATCATGCAGCGCATTGCGGTGCCGATGATCGGCGGGATGATTTCGTCAACGCTGCTGACGTTGATCGTGATCCCGGCGATCTATGGATTGATCAAAGGCTTCCGTCTGCCATCCAACGATCGTGGAATCGATCATCCGCCATCGCCGACCGTCGAGCCGGTCAAGGAAGACTCACGACTTGTTTCGGAACCAGCCGAGTGAGGTGAGCCATGATGAGCGACATGATGCCTGGAATGATGTGGAGCATATGGCTTCTCTGGTTGTTGGTCGTCTTTGTTTTGATCTTATCAGCAGCGGCACTCATCAAGTATCTCCGCGCCGGCAATAAGGGAGGTCAGCAATGAACAGGTCCATGATAACGGCGCTTGCAACAATCGCATTCTTGCCGCCTGCAATTGCACAGCAAGGCGATGCATCTCGAGGGCAGCGAGATTTCCAGGTCTGCGCGCCATGTCACTCTCTGCAACCGGACCGAAACATGACGGGACCAAGTCTCGCCGACCTTTGGAATAGAAAGGCTGGCGGTTTACCGAGCTTCAGCCGCTACTCACAGGCCCTGAAGTCGTCGGGAATTACCTGGGATGACACTACGCTCAACGAGTGGCTTCGGGATCCGCAGCACCTCATTCCGGGCAACACGATGCCGTTCCCCGGGGTAAAGGACGCGGGGCGGCGCGGGGACCTTTTGGCGTTTCTCAAAGAAGCGACCCAGCCCGGTCATGCTCCGCCACCGGCTGCACAACGCGGCAATCAAATGGGCGGAATGATGGGCATGATGGGGGGCGGCCCAGTCCCAAATCTCAAAAAGCTCGAGCCTGACGAACGGGTCCAGACGATCACGCATTGCTTGGATACTTATCGGGTGACGACCGCGGACGGGAAAACGCGCGATTTCTGGGAGCGAAATCTAAGGTTCAAGACCGACGTGAGTGAAGATGGGCCGCAGAAAGGCGCTCCAGCAATCGTGGCAGCGGGCATGATGGGAGATCGGGCCGACGTGATCTTCGCGGCACCCGAAGAGATCAGCGGGGCCATTTCACCGCAATGTTGATCGGCGCCAAACCCAGCAATCCACAACGGCACAGTAAGGCGAACAATTTTTAGATCCAGGGCGCCGCCGACTGTAACCAAACCGGCTGAATCAGCGAACTTACAGAGATAATGCAAGTATGACGACCCACGAAATCGAACTCAAGGCACTGATGCTTGCCAGCCTGAACGGCGACGCGGCCTCGCACCGTGCGCTGCTTGAGGGTTTGAGCCGCCGTCTGCGTGCATACTACAAGGGCAAGCTTGTGAGAATTGGGAGGGGTGCAGCAGAGGCGGAGGACTTGGTGCAAGAAGCGGTGTTGGCGATCCACTTCAAGCGGCACACCTATGATCCTGCGGAGCCTTTGACGCCGTGGGTGCATGCTATCGCGCGCTACAAATTGATCGATTTCCTACGCCGGACCCGCACGTCGCTTGCTGATGTACCGATCGACGAGGCGGACCACATCATGGCGCATGACGACAATGTCGGTGCCGAGAGTACATATGACGTCAGGCGGCTCATGGCGCGGCTGCCGAAAAATATGCGATGCGCCATCGAGGCTGTAAAACTGGACGGACAGAGCATCGCTGAAGCCGCAGATCGATGCGGCATCTCGGAATCGGCCGTAAAAGTGAACATTCATCGTGGGCTCAAAGCACTGGCTGCCTTGATTGCCCGGGAAGCCGGAACATGAAGACAGATGACCTGGTTGCCATGCTGAGCACGAGCGTTGAGCCGGTTGATCGTCGATTGGTCGCTCGGACGGTTTGCATTGCCGTTGCAGCCGCGTCCGTGTTGGCGCTTGGCATCATGGTGATCGGACTGGGCATTCGGCCGGATCTGATGACAACCAGCGTTTTCACGCTCTTGTTGCTCAAGCTTGTGTTCACAGTTGTGATTATCGGTGTGGCGTTGATCTATCTCACAAGGTTGGCGCGCCCCGGAGGGGAGCGAAAAACCTCATCGATTATGGTTGCAATGCCGTTCATCGTGATTGCGTTGCTTGCAGCAACTAGCCTCGGATTCGCGCCGCGCTCGCATTGGGATGCAATGATCGTCGGGGATCAATGGCTTGAATGCCTTCTCTCTATTCCGATCATCGCAATCGTGCCATTTGCCATTACCATTTGGGCCGTGCGAAAGGCCGCCCCCACGGACCTGGTCCGCACAGGTGCCATCGCCGGCCTCATTTCTGGTGGCGTGAGTGCAATGGCTTATGCGCTTCATTGCACCGATGATTCATTGCCGTTCGTTGCAGTCTGGTACGGCGGCACGATTGCGCTGTGTACGTTAGCAGGCGCAGCATTGGGACCGCGCTTATTGCGCTGGTAAAGGACGTTTGGGCAGGCCGCTTCACGTCGGCGTGAGTCTGTAACCGGCAGATGATTGGCTCCGAACTCATTCTTAGAAGCGCACATCACGCGCTTCCAACAATGGAGCCGGACCATGTTAACGAAACACCTTCTCAAGATCGCACTCTCGTTGCCGCTGGTGGCAGTAGCTGCAACCGCCCACGCCGGCTCAACAATCACGGACAAGAGCTATTGGCCAAATGAAGCGAGGCCGGCCGCATATAGCGGAACTAGCACCGTTCAGAGTGGGCCGCGTGATGCGTTCGCATCCAGAATGATGCCACGTTTTCAGGTCGTGCCGATGGCTAACGAGGGTGGGAATGTTCCCCGCTATCACGGCGGACCGAAGTTCCAGTGATACCCGCGAGCAAAATGATGCGCGACGTTTAAATCGCGCATCATTTTGATTCTATCATTTGCGACTTTGGTGAATCGCTGTGGGCACGGTGAGTTGGTGCGAGTGCCTCAATGATGCGGCAATCGGCGATCGTGCCGCGACCGCATTGGTTGATAATGCTGTCGAGTTCAGTTCTCAACGCCTTCAAATCCTCGATCTTACGGTCAACGTCGGCCAAATGCTCGCGTGCGATCACATCGACCGCTTCGCAAGAGTGACGTTTTTGATCCGATAGACCAAGGAGTGCGCGAACCTGGTCGAGGGTGAAGCCGAGGTCGCGGGCCCGTCGAATGAAACTGAGCCGACCTAGGTGTTCGGGTGCATACGCTCGAAAATTGCCGCTCGTACGAAACGGGGCCGGTAGGAGGCCGATAAGTTCGTAATAACGGATCGTCTCAACCTTCGTATTGGTGGCCCGCGCGAGATCCCCGATCTTGAGCTTTTCTGTTCGCTGCATCGCTTGACCCTCTAGTGACTACAGGGTCTATATAATTGTCACGTCGAAAAAATCGAGGTGACACGATGCCGGCACGGGTGGATCGAGACCAGCAGGATCAGGTGCAGGTCTCCCGATTCAAGGTTAAAGGCCTTGACTGCCAAAATGAGGTTCGGGCTCTCAAAGCTGCGGTTGGTCCGTTGGTAGGCGGTGAGGAACGACTCTCTTTCGATATCAAAGCTGGCCGAATGGATGTGGCATCGCAGTCCCTCGCCTCAACAGAAGCGATCAGGGAGGCGGTCGCATCCACCGGCATGGTGGCGGAGCTGTAGTCCAGTGACAGCCACACGTCTGCGGTAAGTCTGGTCCCGGCGAACACGTCGTGCACGAGCTGTGCGAGTGATGCGCTAACGCTGCCTGAACGTGTGGTCGTGTCCGAGCTGGTTGTGTTCAAGGTCCACGGAATGGACTGCGGCGACGAGGTGGCTGCCCTCAAGCGCGAGGTTGGCCCGGTCGTCGGGGGCGAGGACAAGCTCACCTTCGATTTGGTGAATGGACGTATGTCCGTTTTCGGTCGCGCGCTGCCGATCGAACTCATCGAACAGGCCGTGCTTCGAACGGGTATGACGGCCGAGCTGTGGCAAGAAGGGGCTGCTTCGGATGCCACAATCGCCGAAGAGCGCCGCCGTCGCACGCAAACTCTGCTGACCATCGCGAGCGGGATACTTGCCGCGGCTGGTCTGGGGCTACACGCGGCCTTCGGCGGTGGTATCGCCGCTGCCATCGGCGCGGCCGAGACGACCAGCGGCACACCTTTGCTGGCCATTGTTGCCTACGCTTTCTCGATCCTTTGTGCTGTTCGCTACGTGGCTCCTAAAGCCATACTATCGGCTCGACGTCTGCGGCCCGACATGAACTTGCTCATGGTCGTGGCAGTGGCTGGTACGATTGGCATCGGCGAGTGGTTTGAGGCGGCGACAGTTTCATTCTTCTTCGCACTGGCTTTGGCACTCGAGGCATGGAGCCTGGGGCGGGCGCGGCGGGCGGTTGCGGCACTTATGGATCTGGCCCCGACGGTCGCTCGTGTTCGTCACTCCGATGGGAACGAGACAGAAGTCCCGGCTGGTCAGGTTGAAGTCGGTGCACATATCGTCGTGCGTCCCGGTGACAAAATTCCACTCGACGGGCGGGTCTTTGCCGGCGAAAGCGAGGTGAACCAAGCTCCAATCACGGGAGAAAGTGTCCCTGTGCCCGTCGAGCCCGGCAAGCAAGTCTTTGCTGGAACAATCAACGGCGAGGGCGCCCTTGAAATTCAAACGACCAAGGCCGCACAGGATACGACTCTCGCTCGCATCATTCGGATGGTCGGGTCGGCCCAGAGCCGGCGAGCCCCCAGTGAACAATGGGTCGAGCGGTTCGCTCGAATTTATACGCCTGCGGTCATGGTACTCGCATTGGCGGTATTCTTGGTGCCGCCTCTCGTTTTCAGTGGGGCCTGGGAGCCGTGGTTCTATCGCGCGCTGGTGCTGCTTGTGATCGCTTGCCCCTGCGCGCTCGTCATCTCTACCCCGGTGACGATTGTGGCGGCGCTTGCAGGCGCGGCCAAACAGGGTGTGCTGATTAAGGGCGGTGTGCACCTCGAAACTCCAGCCAAGCTGAAGGCGATTGCCATGGACAAGACCGGCACCTTGACAGAGGGACGGCCCAAGGTCGTCGAACTTGTCCCGTTAGGCAACCGCACCGAAGCTCAGCTGCTGGAGCTCGCGGCCGCGCTGGAGGCGCGAAGCGAACATCCTCTGGCTCGCGCGATCCTCGATGAAGCGAGAAAGCATGGCGTCAACGTTGTCCCTGCGAATTCCGTCCAGGCGGTGCGCGGCAAGGGCGTGATCGGTCGGATCAGCGGTCGCGAGGCATGGCTTGGATCCCGGAGTTATTTGGAAGAGCGTGCAAAGACGGCGGCGACGCCGGACGTCCTGCTTTCGGCAGATCGGATTGCGGGCGCCGGGCGCACCGTCATCGCAGCGGGCGACGAAAATTCCATTTGGGGCTTGATAGCAATTGCAGATACAGTCCGTTCGGAGGCGAAGCTAGTCGTGGCAGCACTCCACGCGGCGGGAGTTGAACGTGTCGTCATGCTCACCGGCGACAATCGCGCGACGGCGGAAGTGATTGCCCGTGAGACCGGTATGGACGAGATCTGGGCTGAGCTTCTTCCCGAAGATAAAGTCGCCGCCATCGAGCGGCTAGTCGGACAATTTCACAAGGCGGGCAGCGCCGCCGCAATGATCGGCGATGGGGTCAACGACGCGCCGGCAATGGCCCGCGCCGATCTCGGCATCGCGATGGGGGCGATCGGCTCCGATGCGGCGATCGAGACCGCAGACGTCGCTTTGATGTCGGACGATCTCTCGAAATTGCCATGGTTGATCCAGCACTCGAAAGCAACACTCGCCATCATTCGGCAAAACATCGGTTTCTCACTCGCGGTGAAGCTGTTGTTCACGGGCTTGACGATCGCAGGTTTCGCGTCGCTCTGGGGCGCTATCGTCGCCGATGTGGGCGCATCGCTTCTCGTTGTGCTGAACGGACTTCGCCTGCTCTCCCATGATCAGCCGCAGACGTCCTAATCGCTCCGATCGATTGCGCACGCTACCCAAGCGGGATTGGTACAAATCCGGGGCGAGGAGAAGTACATGAGCGGTATTCACACGCTTGCCGCCGGCAGCGTCCTCATTGGTCCAAATGTCCTCGGGCTAAAGTATTTCGTCTACTATTTGACGGGCAGTGTTGCCCTTCTCTCCGATGCCATTGAAAGCATCGTTAATGCCGCAACTGCGGTGGTAGCGTTGCTTGCGATTCGCTGGAGTTCACAACCCGCTGACGACGAAGCATCCCTACGGACATCACAAGGCTGAATATTTTTCCGCCGTAATAGCGGGGGTGCAGATCATCGTCGTGGCACTTTCAATTCTTCGAGAGGCGTATTTCGGCTTTCTTTCACCGAAAAGTCTGGAGGCGCCCTGGACGGGCCTCGCGGTGAACGCCTTGGCGGGCTTCATCAACGCTGGGTGGGGCTTGGCTTTTGATCAGTCGGGGGCGCCAGCTCAAATTACCAGCTGTGTGGACCGAAAACCTCACCCGGCGATGCTTCCAGGTGAAATTCCCTGTTCTTGCGCCAGGATTCCCTGATCTTTGATATTTTTTCCCTGTTAATTTGCGCAGGGAATTTCTCGGAAAGTCGCTGCCGCACAGCGGTTTCTCGCTAAGGAATTGTCCCTTAGAGCCCCCAAATCGCACATTTCCCTGAAAATTCCCTGTTAGCAGGGAATTTGCGTAGAGACAGGTTCGATCATGACTGTGTCGCCAGCCAGCTATTTCAATGAAGTAAAGTTGTCGATGTTGCGGGCGATTTCGCCGCGCAGTTTGCGCGGCTATCTTTGCTCAACTGAATAGTTAAGTGGCTTTCGTCGGATTTAATCCGCCGAATGCCCTTGAGTCTCCAGCCGCATTTTAACGGAATGCGCGTCAATGGCCGCGCAGATAAACATTCTGTCGCGAGGCCAATCGCGAGCAAATCTTTGTTCGCGGTTTTTTGGCCTAGAAGATCGGGTCCGTGTTTCGTCGCACGTTGAAATAATTGCCTCGATCTCCCGTATGATATGAGTGCGAATATCGTTATTTCCGCTGAGCACTCGACACGCTGATGTGTGACGACCATCCTTCACTGCAATCGTCTTGTGATTGTTGTCGAGGAACTTGTCATGGATCGCCGTGTCTTTCTGAAAACATCGTCCGCGTTGGTCGCGTCGCTCGCAGCGTCGAGCGCATCGCGTGCGCAGTCGCTGACGAAAGAGATTCGTATCGGTTATCAAAAGACCGGCGTCCTGGTGGTTGCGCGTCAGCAGGGAACCATTGAGAAGCGACTCGCTGCGAACGGCACCCAGGTCAAATGGATCGAGTTCACATCCGGACCGCCGATGATGGAAGCGATCAGCAACGGAGCCGTGGATTTCGGAGCAGTCGGCGATTCGCCGCCGATCTTCGCGCAGGCCGCAAATGCCAATATCGTTTATGCCGCCGCGTCGCCGATCAGCAACGGGCAGGGGATCCTCGTTCCCTCATCGTCCGAGATCAAGAACGTAGCGGACCTGAAGGGCAAGCGTGTCGGCTTCACCAAGGGATCGAGCGCGCACAATGTGGTGGTGCAGGCGCTTGAAAAATTCGGCCTGACATATGCCGACATCACACCTGTGTATCTTACGCCGCCGGATGCCGGGCCTGCCTTCGCCAATGGCAGCATCGACGCCTGGGCCGTGTGGGATCCGTATTTCGCCATCGGTGAGAAAAAGCAGAACGCGCGCGTTCTCATAAATGCCTATGAGGTGGCGAAGACCAACGCCTTCTTTATTGCCAACCGCGATTTCGCCAACCAGAAGCCCGCGCAATTGCGCGAGGTGATCGCTGGTCTCGCTGTCGCGGCTACATGGGCGGAAAGCCACCGCGACGACGTCGCCAAATCACTGCACGAGATCACCGGCGTTCCACTGGACATTCAAACTGTAGCCGCACAGCGGGCATCTTTCGCTATCGGTTCGGTCAGCGACGATGTGATCGAAACACAGCAGGGTGTTGCTGATCGTTTCCACAAGCTGGGCCTTATCCCAAAGCCGATCGTCGTGCGCGACATCGTCTGGAAGCCCGCGCAGACCTGATCTCACGCTATTCCTCATTTGATAAGGACATCGCTCAATGCCTACACGCCGCTCAATCGCAAAACTCGCTCTGGTAGCCACGGCTTCCGCTGCGCTGGCGCTGACCACTTTGTCTTCCGGTGTGCAGGCACAGGAGAAAGTTGTTCGCATAGGCTTCCAGAAATACGGCAAGCTCGTTCTGCTCAAGAGCAAGGGGTCGCTGGAGCCGAAACTCAAAGAGTTGGGTTATACGGTTCAGTGGACGGAGTTTCCGTCGGGCCCGCCGCTGCTGGAGGCGCTCAATGTCGGCGCGATTGATTTCGGCAATACCGGCGAAGCGCCGCCGATTTTCGCGCAGGCCGCGGGCGCGCCGATCCAATACGTCGCCTATGAGCCGCCCGCGCCGAAAGGCGAGGCGATCCTCGTCCCGAAAGACAGCCCGCTAAAGTCGGTCGTGGATTTGAAGGGCAAGAAGGTCGCGCTCAACAAGGGTTCCAACGTTCACTATCTCCTAGTGAAAGCGCTGGAGAAGGCCGGCGTTAAATACACCGAGATTGAAACCGTGTTTCTGGCGCCCGCCGATGCGCGCGCGGCGTTCGAGCGTGGCGCGGTCGATGCGTGGGTGATCTGGGATCCGTTCCAGGCGGCGGCGGAAGTGGCAACGCAGGCGCACACGCTGGCGGATGGCGAGGGCATTGTCTCCAACTATCAGTTCTATTTCTCGTCTCAGAAGTTCATCGCAGCCGATCCGAAGATCGTGGATGTGGTGCTTTCGCAACTCGGTGAAGTGGATAGCTGGGCCAAGACCGACATCAAGGCAGTGGCGGAACAGCTCAGTCCGTCTGTCGGATTGCCGGTGCCGGTTCTCGAACTCGCGTTGAAGCGCCAGTCTTACGGTATCAAGCCGATCAACGATTCAGTGATCGCCGAACAGCAGCAGGTCGCCGATACATTCTTCGCGCTCGGGCTTTTGCCAAAGCCAATCAAGATTTCCGACGTTGCAAGAAAGTCCGGCTCATGAGTTCTGACAAAGCAAATATCCTCTGGTTCCTTCCGACGCACGGCGACAGCCGATATCTCGGCACCACCACTGGTGGGCGCGAGGTGAACTTCAACTACCTGCGCCAGATCGCGCAGGCTGCCGACCAGCTCGGTTATTTCGGTGTGTTGCTGCCTACAGGACGAAGCTGCGAGGACTCCTGGGTGGTCGCATCCGCTGTTGCGCCGTGGACCGAGCGGCTGCGTTACCTGGTTGCCGTGCGTCCGGGTTTGCAGTCGCCTACGGTTGCAGCGCGCATGACTGCAACGCTGGATCGTGTCTCGAACGGGCGGTTGCTCATCAACGTCGTGACAGGCGGCGATCCCGTCGAGAACAAGGGCGACGGCATTTTCCTCGATCATGATGAGCGTTACGCCGTTACGCGCGAGTTCCTGAACGTCTATAGCGATCTGCTTGCGGGCAAGACGGTGAATGTTCAGGGCAAGCACATCTCCATCGAAGACGGCCGCCTTTTGTTCGAGCCTGTGCAGTCTCCGCGGCCGCCGCTCTATTTCGGCGGTTCGTCGGACGCTGGGATCGATGTCGCGGTGGACACCGTTGATAAATATCTGACCTGGGGCGAACCGCCCGCGCAGGTGGCCGAGAAGGTCGCGCGTGTCAGAGCCGCTGCTGCCAAGAAGGGGCGCAAGCTCTCATTCGGCATCCGTCTGCATGTGATCGTGCGCGAGACGAATGAAGAAGCGTGGCGCGCTGCCGACGAACTTATTCAATATGTGACCGACGATACCATCGCTGCCGCGCAAAAGATTTTCGCGCGCATGGATTCGGTTGGCCAGCAACGCATGGCGCAGCTTCACGGCGGACGGCGCGACAAACTCGAGATCAGCCCAAATCTCTGGGCCGGCGTCGGTCTGGTGCGTGGCGGGGCGGGCACCGCGCTGGTGGGCGACCCGCAGACAGTCGCAGCGCGCATCAAGGAATATCAGGACGTCGGCGTCGATACTTTCATCATGTCCGGCTATCCGCATCTTGAGGAAGCCTATCGGTTCGCCGAACTGGTCTTTCCGCTGCTCAATCTGAATCAGTCGAACGTGACAAAGCTGAAGATCAATACCGGCCCGTTCGGTGAGACCATCGGCAACGACTACCGGCCGCAAAAGCAGGCGTCCTCATCATGAGTGTTGCCGATACGATCCCGGCGCGGTCGCGAGCCTTCCTCATTCCGCGCGCCGACGGGCTGACGCAGTGGATCGTGCCGCTGCTCATTCTTCTAGTTTGGCAGATCGCCTGCGTCACAGGTGTCGTTCCGGCGCGAGTATTGCCTGCGCCGAGCGATGTGGTTCTGGCAGGCTGGAAGCTGCTGAAATCCGGCGAGCTCGGGCGCAATATCTGGGTCAGCTTCTGGCGGGCAGGCGTCGGCTTTATAATTGGCGGCGGCATCGGCTTCGCGTTCGGCCTGGCCAATGGCCTGTCGCAGCTCAGCAGCAAGCTGACGGACACCACGCTGCAGATGGTTCGCAACATACCGCATCTGGCGCTGATTCCGCTGGTGATCCTGTGGTTCGGCATCGACGAGTCGGCCAAGCTGTTTCTGGTAGCGCTCGGCGTGTTCTTCCCGATCTACCTCAACACGCTACACGGCATCAAAACGGTCGATCCGCAATTAATCGAGATGGGCCGCATTTATGGCATGAGCAACAGCGAACTGTTCTGGAAGGTGATCTTTCCTGGTGCGTTGCCGTCGATCTTCGTGGGCCTGCGTTTCGCGCTCGGCATCATGTGGCTCACGCTGATCGTGGCCGAAACCATCGCCGCCTCGGCAGGCCTCGGATACATGGCCATGCAGGCGCGCGAGTTCATGCTGATCGATGTCGTGGTGCTCAGCATCCTCATCTATGCGCTGCTTGGTAAGCTCGCGGATTCGACAGCGCGCGTGCTCGAACGGTTCACTTTGTCGTGGCATCCGGCCTTTCAAAAATAACAGGAATGAAAATGACGCAGGCATTTCGATTCGCTCCAGCGAACGCAAAGGCGCTCGACGCTGCGACCGATCTTATCCGTCAAGCCAAAGTCATTCGTGACGGAGCACGCGGGTCTTCGCGCGCGCTGTCGCTGACCATTCGCGGCCTTCGAAAGTCGTTCGGGGACAATGAAGTGCTGCGGGGCATCGATTTGCATATCCCGGCCGGGCAGTCAGTCGCTATCGTCGGCAAGTCCGGTTGCGGAAAAAGCACGCTGTTGCGGTTGATCGCAGGGCTGGAGGTGCCCACCGCGGGTACGATCGAATTCGGCGATCATCAGGGCAATCCGCGCGATCATGTGCGTGTGATGTTTCAGGAGCCGCGCCTGTTACCGTGGGCACAGGTGCTCTCGAATGTCGAAGTAGGTCTGGGACGCGACCGCGCATCTGCCGATGCAAAGACGCGCGCGGCGGATGCGCTGCGCGAAGTCGGTCTTGAGGAAAAGAGCGGGCAGTGGCCCGCTGTTCTGTCCGGTGGTCAAAAGCAGCGCGTCGCGCTGGCGCGCGCGCTTGTCAGTCATCCGCGCATACTCGCCTTTGACGAACCGCTCGGTGCGCTCGATGCGCTGACGCGTATTTCGATGCAGCGGCTTTTAGAACGTGTCTGGGAAGACCAGGGCTTTACAGCCATTCTAGTAACGCATGACGTCTCGGAAGCTGTAGCACTCGCCGATCGCGTTCTCGTCATTGAAGACGGGCGCGTGGTGCACGATATCAACGTCGATCTGGCGCGTCCGCGCCGGCGCGGCTCGGCGGATCTTGCTGCTCTTGAAGGCAGCATCCTTCGTGAACTTCTGAAAGAGACCGGTGATCTCGCCGGGATATGAGGCCGACATGAACTCGATTGTACGAGACATACGCGAGCGCGAAATCGATCAAGTGGCGGCGAGCGCCAGCTTCAAAGGCGCGATGCGGCATCTGGCGGGCGGCGTGAGTGTGATTACCGTTGGTCGCGGTAATGAACTCTCCGGTCTGACGGTCACATCGGTATCGTCGTTTTCGGTCGAGCCGGCGACGTTGATCGTCAGCATAAATCGCCAGTCGTCGTCGTGGCCTCTACTTCAAAAACATAACGTCTTTGGCGTCAACATCCTCAGCTCCGAGCATGTTGACATTGCCGAGCGATTTTCCGGCATCGGTGGCCTGAAGGGCGCTGAGCGTTTCGCCGGTGCGGAATGGATCAGTCTGGTGTCGGGCGTGCCTTTGTTGGCGGGCGCGCTCGCGGCTTTCGATTGCGAAGTTGAGCATATCGTCGAGCGCCATTCGCATGCCATCGTCATCGGCCGGGTGCTGGATGTCAGGGAGTCGCCGAACAGGTCGGCGTTGACGTATTGGCACGGGCAATACCTCGCGCTCGACAAGAATGAAGACGCGGTTCGGTTGGCTAAGGTCAGTTTGCCGACGCACCGAGCCTTGTGGGCGACGTAAAGCGCACGCTGCAACAAGTTAGGTACAGCTTCCGTGTGATTCGGGTGCGCAACTGCATTAAGGATTGCGAACCATAGCCAGCGGTTGGCCGTGCCGAAGTTTCGAAAACCATCCGAGATTAGTCGTACTTTCGACCGCTCTGGATGCGCAACAGAGCATTGACGAGCGCGTCGATGTCTTCCGTCGTGTTGTAGAGCGCAAGCGAGGGACGCACGGTGCTCTCCAAACCGAACCGTCGCAAGATCGGTTGCGCGCAGTGATGTCCTGCGCGCACGGCGATTCCTTCACCATCGAGCGCCTTGCCGACGTCTTCGGTCTTGTGTTCGTCAAGCACAAATGAAAGTACGCCGGCTTTCTCGCGCGCCGTTCCGATCAATTTCAGACCAGGCACGCTATGCAAGCCTTGTGTGGCGTAAGCCAGCAACTCGTGTTCATAGGCTGCGACATTGCTCATGCCGATCCGGTTGAGGTAATCAATCGCGGCGCCAAGGCCGACCGCGTCGGCAATGTTGCCGGTGCCGGCTTCAAATCGCAGAGGCGGTCCTTGAAACACCGTCTTTTCGAACGTGACGTCGGCAATCATGTTGCCGCCGCCTTGCCACGCGGGCATGGTTTCGAGTTCGCTGGCGCGGCCATAGATCACGCCTATTCCGGTCGGGCCGAACATCTTGTGGCCAGAGAAAATATAGAAGTCTACGTCAAGCGCCTGCACGTCCACAGGCATATGGCAGATGCCTTGAGCACCGTCGACCAGCACACGCGCGCCATGGCGATGCGCCATCGCCGCCATCTCCTTCACCGGCGTGATTGTGCCGAGGGCGTTAGAGACCTGTGTAAAGGCAACAATCCGGGTGCGGGGATTGAGAAGCTTCTCATACTCCTCAAGAACGATCTGGCCACTGTCGTCCACCGGGGCGACGCGCAGCTTCGCGCCTTTCTCGAGACACAGCATTTGCCACGGTACAATATTGGCGTGATGTTCGAGGTGGGAGACGACGATCTCGTCGTCCTTGCCGATGTTGCGGCGGCCCCAGGCTTGCGCGATCAGGTTTATGCCTTCGGTCGCGCCACGGACGAAGATGATGTCCTTGACCGATGGCGCATTGATGAAAGCGCGTACCTTTTCGCGCGCGGCTTCATACGCATCGGTGGAACGAGCCGCGAGTGTATGTGCTGCGCGGTGAATGTTGGAATTCTCGTAGGAATAGAACCGCGATATGCGATCGATCACCGCCTGCGGCTTTTGCGTCGTTGCGCCGTTGTCGAGCCAGATCAGCGGGCGGCCGTTGACATGCTGGTCGAGGATCGGAAAGTCGCGCCGGAAGACGTGCGGATCGAACGCGCGGGTGCCGGAGATATTTGTCCCGTCAATATCGGAGCGGTGCTGCTGCGCTAGCGATCCGAGATCGAGCGTCTGAACATTCAGCGCGAACGGCGTGGCTTTCGAAGCGTTGTTATGTGTCGACGCCGCCGCCGGGTTGTTGTCCAGAAAATAGGGCGGTGTTGACGCGGGCGACGCCAAGGACTGGTTACCGAACGGATGCGCGGTCTTGTCCAGGTGAGGGACGAACGACAATCCACCATCGAGGCGACCCGGCAGTGACGCGAGATCGACATCACGCGGAATGCCTTGAGGAGCAGGGGGTGCCGCAGGCGGCCGCGACGCAGTCGGGATCGTTGGGATTCCGCTCACGGGCAGAGATAGGCTGAGCGGATTGTCGATATTCGACGGGGCTGCTGCCGAAGTCCCCGCCGCGTATCGCGGATCGGCGGCAAATATCGGTGCAGACGGCAGTGCGGCTCCGGCTGTCGGAAACGGAAATGCGCTCGATCCGGGATTTTGATTGGGTGTCAGTGGCGGGTTGGCCGCAGGCGTGCCCGGAATCGAAGAGTAGAGCGGTTCAGCCGCGAACACCGGCGCGGAAGGCAGCGCTGCTCCCGGAGACGTGCCGGGATTTGACGGCAAGCCGGAAAATAGAGCGTTGGCCATCCTTGCGATCACAGACGCATCGGGGGCACCCGCAAGCGCGGCAGCGCTCTGCTCAAGCTGGCCTGCTTGCGGCACGCCAGACTGCGCAGCATGTAGCGACGCGCCGTCTGCGCGCGCCGCGTTCGAAAAATCAGGCGTAGTCATGATACTTGCCGACCTCGACGTCTTCGAGAACGCCGAGCGCGTCCTCGGTCAGAACCGCGAGCGAGCAATAAAGCGAAACAAGATATGAGGCGATCGCCTTGCGGTTGATGCCCATGAAGCGAACAGAGAGGCTAGGCGTCACTTCGCCCGGTACGCCTGGCTGAAACAGCCCGATAACGCCTTGCTTCTTTTCGCCGGTGCGCAGCAGCAGAATTTTTGTCCTGCCTGCTTCATCGACTGGGACTTTGTCGGAAGGCACCAGTGGAACGCCGCGCCAAGTCAGGAACGGCGAGCCGAACATCGTCAGCGTTGGCGGCGGCACGCCGCGGCGGGTGCATTCGCGGCCGAATGCAGCGATCGCAAGCGGATGAGCGAGGAAAAAGGCTGGCTCTTTCCACACCTTGGAGATCAGTTCGTCGAGATCATCCGGCGTGGGAGGGCCCTTGCGTGTCGCGATCTTCATTGACGGCGCGGCGCTCGCCAGCAAGCCGTATTCCTTGTTGTTGATCAGTTCGCCTTCCTGACGTTCCTTGACCTTTTCGATCAATAGGCGGAGTTGCTCCTGCACCTGATCGAATGGGTGGCTGTACAGATCGGACACGCGGGTCTGGACGTCCAGCACCGTCGTCACCGCATTGAGGAAATACTCGCGGGGTTGTTCTTCATAATCGACGAATGTTTCCGGCAGATCGGCATCGCGGTCGCGCGGCGGACTGCACTGAACGTCGATCGACGATGCCGACGTTGCACCGCGTGTTTCCTTCACCCTGTTCAGGCGGAAGATACCGGCTTCGACAGGAGTCCATTGTAGCAAAGGCACCAGCCATCGCGGAGTAATGCCGCCCCATTGCGCGCGTGTCTTGGTTGCGTTGGCAAGTTGGCGTGCTGCGCCTTCCGCAAGCGTATTGCGGACTTCAGTATCGGCCATAGGATCGGCCCTCCAATCAGTCTTCGGAAAATGGTGGCTTCAGATGAAGCGTCAGGTGCGATGATATTCTCAATGTAGCTGCGCTTGTCACATGCAAGATCGTTCCAACTAAGTGCGGTAAGGTAGATAGCTTTCATCCGCGATAACGTAGATGTGGCAAACCTATTGGCGGCCACGGTTATGATAGCCCTTACATCGCTGGGGTTATTCCATCGCGCCCGACATTGATGCGGACTGCTTCTTTGGTGCCGTCGGCTCGGTCCTGAACGGTTGCAACGATCTTCGCGCCGTGGCGCAATTCCGAAAAATCTCCCGGCTCGAAGCGGACGATAGAGGTTTCGGGAGTCACGACGATTTTCTTTTCGCCATCCTTATAGGTCACTGTAAGAATGTCGCCCTCGGCGCTTTTGACTCTGTTGGCCACAGCGCCATTGGTCATCGAACTGTTCGGGCGAACATCGTAAGAACGTGAACCTTCATTGAATCCTCGCGACGATTCGGGAAAGATATGGATCGAGATCGCTTTCTGCGTCCCGTCGGCCTGAGGCAACGTGGCGACGCCGACAAAAGCATTGGGCTCGACATCAGCGAGGCTAATCTTCTTCAAGCCGATCACGCCGGTCTTTTCGCCTGTCTGGATTCGGACGTCGTTGCCTTCGCGCGATTTGACGGAAAGCACGCTGCCATCGACCTTTTCGATCGTCCCGCGCACGCGCGTGGGCTGTGGCTGCTGCGCGAACATCGGAGGGGTAGCGGCTGTGACGACGGCAAAAGCTCCGATAGAAAAAAGCGCGGAGCGAAAGACGGTCTGCATCTGTTTATTTCCGAAAGAGGGAAAATACTGAAAGGCTTTTTGGCGTAGCTGTCGGCGAACAGCACACGTTCCATTAAGCAGCGATCATCTCGCTATGGAATTTCAAAAATCCCGATTTCGCGTTGGGATTCTTCTGCCGCGGTCGCAGATTGTAACGAAATCGCTCTACGCAAAATTCTCTATGGCGCTTCAAGCTCCGTGCGCGACAGTCTTTTTCTGCAAATGCCAAATCGCGGAGAATGCCTATCTCGCAAGATGGTCTGCTTTGGAATTCAATATCGGCCACGGCTGCGACATTCTCGGAGTCGCAGAAAAGCACTCGGGATGGTGGACATGACGGCCGATTCAATAACGCAGGAAGCGCCGGCAGCGTCAGGCGGCCGGGGCAGTAACTCCGAGACGCGATGGCGACTCGATACCATTGTCGCCGAGTTGCGCATCTCACGTGAGATCAGTCACAGCATCCGGCACGACGGTCCTGTGCGCCGAGCGCCGTCGCGCGATGCGTTGGAAACGATCCTGGCTGGGCTGATCGAGGCGCTCTTTCCGCGACACTATGGACGATCCGATCTTGACGCCGAAAATATCGATTATTTTGTCGGCAATACGCTGAACGTTGCGCTCAATGCGCTTTACGAACAGGTCCATCGCGGCGCGCTATTCATCTCCGACGAACCGACTTCAGAGCAGCATCGGTCGGATGCCGGCGAGGTAACACGAACCTTTGCGTCGAAACTTCCTGAAATTCGCGGACAGCTCGTTGCCGATCTCCGCGCGGCCTATGTTGGCGATCCGGCTGCGACGAACTTTCCCGAAATTCTGATCGGCTACCCGGGAATGACCGCGATCATTCACTACAGGCTCGCGCACGAACTTCATCGGCTGGGTGCTAGGCTGTTAGCGCGATTGATCGCCGAAATTGCGCATACCAAGACAGGCATCGACATCCATCCGGGCGCGACCATAGGCTCGAGCTTTTTCATCGACCATGGCACCGGCGTGGTCATCGGCGAAACCGCCATTATCGGGGATCGCGTGCGCATCTATCAGGCGGTTACGCTGGGCGCGCGCCATTTCCCGGCGGATGGAGAGGGGGCGTTGATCAAGGGCAATTCGCGTCATCCGATCGTGGAGGACGACGTGGTGATCTACGCAGGCGCAACAATTTTGGGGCGGATTGTGGTTGGGCGTGGATCGACCATCGGCGGCAACGTCTGGCTGACAGAGGATGTTCCGCCAAACAGCTTTGTGACGCAGGCGACGGTGCGCAGCAAGATTAGTCCGCGCTGAAAAAAGCATCGATAGCGTTCTCTTGGTGCGTTTATCGCTTTTTGCGAGAAACACTGGACATCAGTCTCCCTCCGCAAAATCATCGCGCGTTCTGCAGTGCGCAATAAGCGAACCGGCTACCGAGAAGCGTTCATACGAGCATTATCGATTGTAGCAGCGCCTTGCGGATCGGATTTCCGCGGCGCCCAAAATCGTTCTGCAAGCGAAACTTCATCGAGACGGTCGCGGCACCGTCCTGACCTGCGATCACCGCATCCGCAAATGCTAGGTACTGCCGGCACTTAGGCTCGCTAGCCACTGCTAAGAGCACACCAAGCAATCGCCGTGACGCAAAGTTATGATGTTCATTCCTAATCAGAATAATACAAAATTGGTTTTGTGAAGTATGGGGTGGCGAGTAAAATCCGCAATCGAAGGTGTCCTTTAGGCCACGCGATAGCCGATCCTAAGTTCTCATTATTATGGGGTACATATGGAAATATATCAGCTTCGTACCTTCCTGAGCGTTTCTCGACTAGGGCATCTCACCCGCGCCGCAGAACAGTTGAACTTGAGTCAACCGGCAGTCTCAAAACAAATCCGCGCATTGGAGGATGAGCTCGGTGTTTGCTTATTCGACCGCTTGCCGACGGGCGTTTCGCTATCGCGGCAGGGACGCGCACTTGTGCCGCTAGCACTAAGGACGTTGGAGCATGCCACCATGCTCAAGCGCCGCGCCGCCGAGCTCCGGGGCGACAAGACCTTTTTGACAACCATAGGGACGATCATCGATCCCGATTCCATCCGTCTCGGCTCGATGATGGCAGCGATGCTGGCATTGCATCCACTTGCGGAAGTCAAACTGGTGCACGGAATATCCGGGCAAATCATGGACAAGGTCATCACTGGCGAGATCGACGCAGGCTATTTCCTCGGTGACGTCAGCCGTCCGGACGTTGGCTTTTTTCCCATTCGCGACGTCGATTACGTCATCATTGCCCCTTACAATTGGCGCGAACAGACAAAAGAGGCAGCTCTTTCTGACCTTGCCGGCATGCCATGGATCGGCAGCAATCCACTGAGCTCGCAAAGGCGTATTCTGACGGCTCTTTTCGCCAAGCATGGGTTGGCGCTACCCGAAACGCACTTCGAAGTCGATCAGGAGGCCTCGATGATAGGCTTGGTCAAAAGCGGAGTTGGCCTGAGCCTGATGCGCGCCGAGATTGCTTTATCGCATGAAGCGCGCGGCGAAGTTTCTATTTGCGACTTCAAGGTAGGACGTTGCCCGTTGTCGTTTATCTACCTTTCCGAACGCCACAGGGATCCGGTGATCGGAGCCCTGCTAGGGGCGCTCAAGTGGTCGGAAGGCTTGGGCTAGTTCCACGACGTCATTCTTTTCTGGAATACCGTCGATCACGAAACACCATTTGAGAGATGACGGAGTAGCCTCTAACCGTAACCCCACAATAATCAAAATTGAGCGGGGGAGTGAGCGAATGTCTTCAACGGTGGGTGCTATTGGTCGAGCGGAAAATCCAGAGTTCGGTGAATCGGTCTACAAAAAAGTTACGCTTCGTCTGATTCCGTTTCTCTTTCTCTGCTACGTGGTTGCCTATCTCGATCGCGTCAACGTCGGCTTTGCCAAGCTGCAGATGATGTCAGATCTGAAGTTTAGCGACGCGGTGTATGGCATCGGTGCCGGCATCTTTTTCCTTGGCTATTTTCTGTTCGAAGTCCCGAGCAATATCATCCTGTCGCGAACTGGTGCCCGCGTTTGGATTGCACGCATCATGGTCACCTGGGGCATCATCTCATCATTGATGTTGTTCGTGAACAGCGAAGCGACATTTTACGCCTTGCGCCTGGTGTTGGGCATGGCTGAGGCCGGCTTTTTTCCCGGCATCATTCTCTATTTGACTTACTGGTTCCCAGCCTCGCGACGTGCTCGCATTGTCGCGCTTTTTATGACGGCCATCGCCTTCGCAGGCGTCATCGGCGGCCCGCTCTCGGGCTGGATCATGCAGTACTTCGACAAGGTCCACGGTTGGGCGGGCTGGCAATGGCTCTTTCTTCTGGAAGGTATCCCGAGCATCATTGTCGGCATTTGGGTCTTTTTCTTCCTCGACGACTCCATCCGTGCTGCGAAATGGTTGAATGACGCTGAGAAGAACTACCTTGAGAAAGAGATCGCGGCTGACTCCACGACCAAGGTCGAGATGAAGCTGGGCGCGGTGTTTTCGAACGGTAAGGTATGGCTGCTTTCGATTATCTATTTCTGCTGCATCATGGGTCTCTATGGAATTAGCTTCTGGCTGCCTCAGCTTATCAAGAACGCTGGCGCAAAGGACGTGCTTCACGTCGGCCTGCTCACGTCAATTCCTTACGCCTTCGCCGCGATTGGCATGGTGTTGATCGGTAAAAATTCCGATCGTACCGGAGAGCGCCGTTGGCACATTGCGATCTGCGCGTTGGTCGGAGCGGCCGGGTTGCTGGCGTCCACATTGTTTGGTGATCAGATATCGCTGTCCATGATCGCGCTTTCGGTGGCAACGGTTGGCATTCTTTCGACGCTGCCGCTGTTCTGGACGCTGCCAACGGCTTTCCTCGGAGGCACGGCTGCGGCTGCGGGCATCGCGATCATCAATTCGATTGGCAATCTCGCTGGTTTTGCCAGCCCCTATGCCATCGGAGCGATCCGGGATGCGACTGGCAGCACCGCCATCGGTATGTATGTGCTCGCTGGCAGCCTTTGTCTCGGTGCGCTTTGCGTGCTCGTCGGAGTTTCTCGTTCAATGGGGCGCTGATTGGTTCGAACGATATTCGAAACGGGCTTCGGCCCGGCCATTCAACTGCTTATGGTCCTGCAAGGACCGCATCGAAATGAGGGAGAGTTCCATGACGATTGAGCCACGTAAGTTTTTGCGGGCGATGTTCGATGCTGCGGTCAAGGCTGCATCGCCCGAGTTGCGCGTTCCGGCGTACCTTCCACCGCCGCCCAAGGGTCGCACCATTGTCATCGGTGCCGGCAAGGCATCGGCGTCGATGGCCAAGGCCGTCGAAGATAACTGGCCAGGGCCTTTGTCGGGTTTGGTCGTTACTCGTGACGGTCATGCTGTGCCATGCAGCCGCATTGAGATCGTTGAGGCCTCGCATCCTGTGCCGGATGCGAGGGGTTTGGAGGCAGCCAAGCGCATCCGGGCCATGGTCGAAGGGCTTGGACCCGACGATCTCGTGCTTGCGTTGATTTCTGGTGGTGGATCGTCGCTGCTGACGATGCCGGCACCCGGTCTGACGCTGGCGGACAAGCAAGCCATCAATGCTGCCTTGCTTCGCTCCGGTGCAGCAATTGGCGAAATGAACGTCGTCCGCAAGCACCTGTCCGCCATTAAGGGCGGTCGGCTTGCCGCCGCTATTCATCCAGCGAAACTCGTGACGCTCGTCATATCGGATGTTCCGGGAGACGATCCGTCTCTCATCGCATCCGGTCCGACAGTCGCCGATCGTTCGACCTTCGCAGATGCTCGCGCGATCCTTGATAAGTACAAGATCACGGAGCCTAAGGCCGCCCTAGATTATCTTGATAAAGCTGCAGACGAAACGCCGAAACCAGGTGATCCACGCCTCGCTGGCGCGGAGACCATCATGATCGCCGCACCGCAGCTGTCGCTTGAAGCTGCGGCGGAGGTCGCGCGAAAGGCGGGCGTTAAGCCTTTGATCCTCGGGGATGCTTTGGAGGGTGAATCGCGCGAGGTCGGTCGTGTGATGGCGGGCATTGCACGTCAGACAACAATGCATAACCAGCCTGTGCCAGCTCCTTGCGTGCTGCTTTCGGGCGGGGAAACGACCGTGACCGTCAGAGGAAAAGGTCGTGGCGGGCGCAATGTAGAATTCATGCTGGCGCTCGCGGTGGAGCTGGACGGTCTACCACGCGTCTTCGCGCTCGCGGGCGATACTGATGGCGTGGACGGTGCCGAAGAAGTTGCCGGCGCGGTCGTCACGCCAGACACTCTCGAACGCGCACGAGCGAAGGGCATCGACGCCAAGGCCAGTCTCGCCAACAATGATGGTCACGGCTTTTTCGAAGCCATCGGCGATCAGGTGATCACCGGACCAACTTTGACGAACGTCAATGACTTCCGCGCGATCTTCATCACTGCATAACCGCACAAGACGAAAGGACGGCCGTTCGGTCGTAAAACATCATGCGCCGATATCGCAACGCAAAAATCGTGGCCACCCTTGGCCCAGCAAGTTCGACGCCGGAAGCCATCCGCAGCCTTTTTGAAGCTGGTGCGGATGTGTTTCGGCTTAATTTCAGCCACGGCACGCATGAAGAACACAAAAAACGTTACGACACCATTCGCGCCATCGAAAAGGACGTGGGCCGGCCGATAGGCATCCTTGTCGACCTTCAGGGACCCAAGCTGCGCGTTGGTGAATTTGCCACGGGCAGGGTCATCCTCAAGGCAGGAGATTCTTTCAGTGTCGATCTGGACGGAGGTCCGGGGGATGTTCAGCGGGTCAGGTTGCCTCATCCCGAAATCTTCAAGGCGCTTTCGCCCGGTGTGGAGCTGTTGCTCGACGATGGAAAGATTCGCCTGAAGGTCGAGAGCTGCGATCACCGGAGTGCTCAGACGCGTGTTGAGATCGGCGGTGTGTTATCCGACCGCAAAGGCGTGAGTGTTGTCGGCGCCGTCCTGCCTCTGTCTGCATTGACGCCGAAGGATCGAATCGATCTCGCATACGCTTTGGAACTGGGCGTCGACTGGATTGCACTTTCATTCGTGCAACGTCCCGAAGATGTCGAGGAGATGCGCAGCATTGTCGCCGGCCGTGCCGGAATCATTTCCAAGCTGGAGAAGCCCTCGGCGGTTCAGCATCTGGATGCGATCGTTGCGCTGTCTGATGCCGTCATGGTTGCGCGCGGTGATCTGGGCGTCGAGATGGCTCCGGAGGAAGTGCCGCCGATCCAGCGGCGCATTGTCCGCGCATGCCGGAAGGCCGGAAAGCCGAGCATTGTCGCGACCCAGATGCTGGAGTCAATGATCACCGTGCCGACGCCGACCCGCGCCGAAGCGTCTGACGTGGCATCGGCCATCTATCACGGCGCTGATGCCGTGATGCTCTCGGCGGAGTCGGCCGCAGGCCAATTCCCGCTGGAAGCGGTCTCCATGATGAATCGTATCATCACGGTGGCTGAACATGACAGCGAGTATTACCGGTCTATCACCAACGCCGCACGGCCCGCTCCGGAAGCTACGATTGCGGATGTGATCTGCGCAGGAATACGCGAAGCTACGACTCTCCTGCCGATCACTGCCGTCGTGACTTACACAATGTCGGGGTCGAGCAGCTTACGTGCGTCGAGAGAACGACCGGCGGCGTCGATATTGAGTATGGCTGCGAGCGCCGGCACCGCGCGCCGATTAACTTTGGCGTGGGGTATTCATTCGGTCGCTGTTCCTCACATCGCGTCGGTGGAGGAGATGAGCACGCATGCGTGCGAAATGGCGATCAAGGAGAATTTTGCCAAGAAGGGCGAGATGATCGTGGTCGCAGCCGGAACGCCTATCGGCGTATCCGGGACGACGAACACCCTCAAAATTCTGGTCGTTTAACACCAAAGAAGGCAACGATGGCTGAAATCACGAATATTCATGCCCGCGAAATTCTGGATTCGCGCGGTACACCTACGGTCGAGGTCGATGTCACGCTCGCCGATGGATCATGCGGGCGCGCGGCGGTGCCGTCTGGCGCTTCGACCGGTGCGCACGAGGCAGTCGAGCTACGCGATGGCGATAAGGCGCGCTACGCTGGAAAGGGCGTGCGCAAAGCGGTGGAAGCCGTCAACCAACCGATCGCAGCTGCCATCTGTGGCTATGATGCGGGAAATCAAGTTGCAATCGATGAAGCGATGATCACGCTCGATGGCACGCCTAACAAGAAGAAGCTCGGTGCCAATGCGATCCTCGGGGTGTCGCTGGCCGTCGCAAAGGCGGCTGCCGAGTCCGCCGGTCTTCCGTTATGGCGCTATGTCGGCGGAGCACATGCGCGCGTTTTGCCAGTGCCGATGATGAACATCGTCAACGGCGGCATGCATGCCGATAATCCCATCGATTTTCAGGAGTTCATGGTTTTGCCGGCTGGCGCCGGTTCGATCGCGGAGGCTGTGCGCTGGGGCGCGGAGATTTTCCGCACGTTGAAGGGTGCGCTTCAAAAGGCCGGCCACAACACCAATGTGGGCGATGAGGGTGGCTTCGCACCGAATCTGCCATCGGCGGAAGCGGGGCTTGACTTCGTCCTCGAAGCAATCCGGCAAGCTGGGTTCAAGCCCGGCAGTGACGTGTATCTTGGGCTCGACTGCGCTGCGACCGAGTTCTTCAAGAATGGCACTTACATTTATGAAGGCGAAGGCAAGAAGCGCTCAATCACCGAACAGGTCGACTATCTTGCCAAGCTCGTCGATACTTATCCCATCGTCACAATCGAGGACGGAATGTCCGAAGACGACTGGGAGGGCTGGAAAGCTCTCACTGACCGGATCGGCGGCAAATGCCAGCTCGTTGGGGACGATCTTTTCGTCACTAATGTTGCGCGGTTGTCCGAAGGCATCGCGAAGGGCGTCGCCAATTCGATTTTGGTGAAGGTCAATCAGATCGGTTCGCTGACAGAGACGCTGGCGTCGGTTGAGATGGCGCAGCGCGCATCCTATACGGCCGTGATGTCGCATCGCTCGGGCGAGACCGAGGATTCGACGATTGCCGATCTCGCGGTCGCCACCAATTGCGGTCAGATCAAGACCGGCTCGCTGGCGCGTTCAGACAGGCTCGCCAAATACAATCAGCTTATCCGTATCGAGGAAGAGTTGGGTTCGCAGGCCCGCTATGCGGGACATTCGGCGATCAGGGCGTTGGCAAAACCGCAGGCTTACGAGGTTTGATGGTTGCGATCGTCGTCTCTTCGGCGATCGTTGACCACAGATCGCATTGGAGAATTCCCTAGGAGGAGGAGGGGAATTCTCCAGTGACCGATAGATCCCAACGCGACTCACTGGCCGAGTAAACGGCATCTTGATGGGCGGCGCCTCCATGATGCCTTTTGGCTGAGTCCAGTTCATGAACGACAGGCAACTTAAATACTTCTGCGCCGCGGTGGATGCCGGCGGCGCAATGCTGGCGGCAACGCGGCTGTTCGTTGCTACAACTGCCATCAGCACACAGATCAGCCTTCTCGAAAAAGAACTCGGAGGCTTGCTGTTCGACCGCGGCAAGCGGCCGATGTCGCTTACGCCGCTCGGCCGATTTTTCTACCCCCGCGCGAAAGAGCTCTTGGTGGCTAACGGTCGCTTGCGCGAGGAAGCCTGCAGCATCGCTGCGGGAAAACGAGGCTGGATCAGCGTCGCTTTTGTGCGCTCGACGATCTTCTCACTGCTTCCTTCCGCCGTCCGGGCTTTTCGCGATGCGTTGCCGGAGGTGCAGGTCGACCTGCTCGAGCTATTGTCAGAATTCCAACCCGCTCAGTTACGAAACCGGCTTATCGATGTGGGAGTTGTTCGCTTGCTGGGCGATGAAGAATGCCCCGACGATCTGCAACAGACCGTGTTGATTGAGGATCCGTTCGTCGTTGCGTTTCCCGCTAACCATCGGCTAGCGCGCCGCGCGTCCATTCGCATAGCTGAGCTTCAGGATTTGCCTTACATCAGCTACCCAAAGAATCCGCAGACCAATTTCTCTCAGCGACTTATCGCCAGTGTCGTCAACGCAGGCGTGCACATGCAGGTGGTGCAGGATGCAGTCGAAATTCATACGGCGCTTGGGCTGGTGGCGGCTGGACAGGGTGTGACGCTGGTCGGTGCATCCGTGGCGATTAACAACCGCAGCGACATCCGTTTCGTCCGCGTGTCTGACTGCAACTTCACTTCGCGCGTGGTGGCGCTGACCAGAAGCGGTGAGGATAGCACATTAATAGCCTCATTCCTGTCGGCCCTTAAGGAGGCGGCAGCGACGCCGACTCCGAAAAAGGCGCTCGCGCGGCGCCATTCTTAGGCATCAGAAAGTCCACCAACGCCGAATAACACTTCGTCGGCGAGGCAGAATTCTATTTGTGCTTTAGAAAGTTCGCCATTTCGACGCAGGTAGTCAGCCATGAGCGATGACGGCTTTTCGCTCGCAAAATCCACCTACACAGAGAGAAAACCGATCTTTCGGAATACCTCGGACTAAAAATAGGCTCTGTTCAGGATGCCGAGGTAGAAGAATTTTCACTTCCTGAGATGCGAGGTAGAAAAACTCTCTACTCCGCAATTCGCATTTGGAAAGTCGTTCTAAATCTTGCGATGCCCGATGGGCTTGTTGCGCCATATTTTTAAAGGCTTAAATTCACCTAAATACAATTTTGGAACCTTGTTTCATGTCGCCTATATTACTTCTGACAGGCTTCGCCATTGGCATTGCATTCGGCATCGTTGGATTGCTGAGCGGATTTTGCCTTCTGAGCAGCCTTCGCGATTGGTGGTTATCTAATGACGGCCGCAAAATCCGAAGCTACGCGGTCGCGCTCGCAGTGGCCATTGTTGGCACGCAATTCATTGCCGAAGCCGGTTTGGTCAACATCGGCAAGTCAATTTATCTGCAACCGTCGTTCTCCGCTCCGTTGATATTTTTCGGTGGCCTGCTGTTCGGGCTCGGCATGGTTTTGTCCAATGGCTGCGCTTCGCGCGCTCTTGTTCTTCTCGGCAAGGGCAACATTCGATCGCTGGTTGTTCTCGTTATTATCGGCGTTACTGCTCAGATGACGCTGAAAGGCTTGATCGCGCCCGCGCGTCTCGGAATCTTGCAGTGGACACAATGGACGCCGTCCGCGATCTCTGCTCCAGCAATTTTTTCCGCGCTCGGATTTAGCGAGTCCGTCGCCCGTGTCGCAGCCACATTGATCGCTATGAGCGCGCTTTTTGTCTTTGCGTTTTCAGATCGCCGGTTTCGTTCCTCTTACGGCCACATCGCTGCTGGTGCCGCTGTCGGTTGCCTCGTCGTTGCTGGGTGGCTCGCAACAGGTTGGCTCGCCGCAGACGACTTCAATCCGGTACCGGTAACGTCGCTGACGTTCATCTCGCCGATTGCGGATGCTTTGCAATACAGCATGTTCTCAACCGGCCTGAATCTGAACTTCGGCATCGTGCTCTTCGCCGGTGTTTTGATTGGCAGCGCTGCGACTTCATTGCTTACCGGACGCTTCCAGCTTGAGGGTTATACGTCCGTCAGCCACACCGCGCGCTCGATTGCCGGTGCGGCGCTGATGGGGAGCGGCGGCGCAATGGCCTATGGCTGCTCGATCGGGCAGGGCCTCACGGGTCTTTCGACACTTGCCATACCGTCGCTTATTGGTGTCGCCGGAATCGTGACCGGTGCTGCGCTGGGCATTCGCCGCATCGTCGTTGTTCCCGCATTTGCGACGCGTTGATCCAAATTAGATCGTTATCGGTGATTGGCGACACCGCGCGCATGCGGTAGCCTTTAGTCCATCCTCAAACTGGGGACACCGGACGAGCAATGAATCGCCGAGCTTTTCTCAATCTTATGTTTGTTGCCGGCGCGACCCTGTTTTCAGTTGGCTATGCGCGCGCGCAGACTGCCCCAAGTCGCAAGCCTGATACAGACAAGCCGTTTGCCGAGCATTTTCTGGCATTACAGCTTTCTGAATCCGATCCCAAGCGCCAGAGGCTCGTTCTCAGTGTCGCGAGCAACATTCTGAAATTCTACGAACCGGACAAAGTTGCCATCGAAGTCGTGGCGTTCGGTCCGGGTATTTCTCTTCTGTTTGAAGAGAGCGAATTTCGCGCGCTGGTGGACAGTCTCGTCAGCCAAGGCGTAAAGTTCGACATCTGCGGTAATACCCTGGATACCGTTGAGCGTGAAACGGGAAAACGTCCGAAGACAAATCCGAATACAAAGGAAGTCGGGACGGGCGTGGCTCAATTGATGTCGCTTGTCGAAGCCGGCTACACGCTGGTTCGACCTTAAGAGAGGATTTCAAATGCGTTATGCGTATTCTGCGATTGCAGCCATTTTCATGTCGATCATCGCATCGTCGGCTTTTGCCGCAGATGCCAAGCCGCATCGTGTCGCTATTCAAGTCAATCAGAACGATGCGGCTGTTATGAATCTGGCACTCAACAACGCGACCAACATCATGGAAGAGTACAAATCCAAGGGTGAGACCGTCGAAATCGCGCTTGTCACCTACGGCCCCGGATTGAACATGTTGCGCGATGACACGTCTCCGGTGAAGGACCGTTTGAAGCAAATCAAGGACGCCAGCTTTCCATCCAAGATCACCTATGCGGCCTGCAACAACACCAAACAGGGCATGGAAAAGCGCGAAGGCAAATCCATCACCATTGTTCCTGAAGCTGAACTCGTACCGTCGGGAGCGGTGACTCTGATTGAGTTGCAGGAAAAAGGCTGGAGCTATCTGAAGCCGTAATCATTCGGAAGGATTATTTCTTCCCAACAGACTGTCCCATTGACGCTGCACAATATCGCGCGGCGAGCCATCGACCAGAACGGCGATACCGATGCGTGCGCCGAGCATCATCCCGCCAACCGCGAACGGCCAAGATAGTGCCAGGACCGAACCTGCGGTGATGCCCTGACCAATCGTGCAGCCGCCGGCGAGAATGCCACCGACGCCCATCAACACTGCGCCGCAGAGATGACGGCGCATTTCGCGATCGTCGTCGAAAGCGTCCCATCGCAGTTCATCGGCGCGCCACGCCGCAAGAAAAGATCCTGCGATGACCCCGAATACGCTCGCGACGCCGAAGTCCGCGAAATTCGATATATTCAACAGTCCGGCGTAAAGCGCCTTTCCAATCGTCGAGACAAAGGTGAGGCTCTGTGGATTTTTTGGCGTCGTGAAATCGTCGCCGAGCAAACTTGTCACTATCCAACCTGCGATCACGCCGAGACCGAGCGCGACCCCTGCGGACATCAGTCGCGGCGCGCGGCGCAATCTTCGATCACCGAATGCCAATCCGCACAATCCAATTCCGATCACTGCGGCGACCCAGATTCTGACATCACTGGTCAATGCGTGCGATGACAATGAAGCCATATTCGAGCTAACGCCGCCGGGCATTGCGAGTGCGAAATTTTCGACAATTCCGATGCGAAAGCCGGACAGCACGCCGCGCAGTGTCGCGTAAGATGTTGCACCCAACACGATAATGACAACGATACTGCGTAAATCGCCCGCACCTAATCTGACCAACGATCCGAACCCGCAGGTGCCGACCATCGCCATCCCTAATCCGAACATCAGGCTTCCGATCAGGATTCCGACAATCGGCAGAGCAGCAGGTGTGTAGGAAATCAAATCCGGATCAATCAGGCGGGCGAGGATCAAGAACTGTGTGCCGAGAATTGCGATGCCGAGCGCCAAACCGAATACACGAAGCCTGCGGCTGTCGCCGCCCATGAGTGCATCTTCGATGGCGCCAAACGAACAGAGCCGAGCATAGCGCACCGAAAAACCGACTGCGATGCCGATCAGCAATCCACTTAATGCGGGCATCCACGCCGACAGGCTCTGCACGTCTGGCTCCCGGTCATTCCCGCAAATTCATCAAGGGGATTATGTTTTCGCCGATACTACGGACGCGCAGAAAATATCGTACACCACCGAGATCACGCGCCGCACGTCTTCATTGGCGAGGCTGTAGTAAATCGTCTTTCCGTCGCGCCGCGTATCGACCATGCCGTCGTAGCGCAGCCGAGCGAGCTGCTGCGAAACAGCCGACTGACGCAGCGACAGAATGTTTTCCAATTCAGTCACAGAACGCTCGCGCTCAGCCAAAAGGCACAAGAGTAGCAAGCGATTTTCATGCGACAGCGCTTTGAGAAAATTGCTGGCCTTGCGTGCTTTTCGCATCAACTGATCGAGTTCGGGCGAGTATTCCGCGCCATCGCGTAGTTCGGTCTCGATGTCCGATGAAATGATGGGTTTCATGAGAATACGTTCGCTCGTTTCAAATGCGGTTGGATTCGCGCGCAGCCTTCCCGGCGAGCTTTGCTGCAAGCTGGTTGAGCAATCCCCAAAATTGCTCGTCGCTCGCAAAGCCTTCGATGCGGCCAATTTCGCGGCCATTGTCTACGACGACGAATGTCGGCGTATAATGCACGGGAGATTTTAGCGTCACGTCGCGAGCAGTTTGGGTGTTGATGTCGATGCGGCGCAGCGGCAGCGTTTTGGCTTCATCTGTTTTATCATAGATTGCGCCGACCGCTCGCTCCCAGCGCAGGCAATAGACACAGCTGCGACTCTCGAACATGAGCAGTTCGGCGGCACGCGCTTTCAGCGGCATCAGATTAGCTGCAACCGCGAGCAGGCCGATCAACAAAATGTTTGAGGCTCTTATTCGTGACATGTGATACATATAAACGAATTCGCATATATCTGCCAGAGCCGACTGCACTGGCGTGCTGAGGGTTGCCAATGCCTGACTTCGATCAAACGCACTTCACGCGCCGGCACGCAATGGCGTTGGCGGGTGCGGGGCTAGTGACGTTGCATGCAGGTCCGGCGATGGCTGCAGCGAAGCTCGGCGACGACGGAATCTACCACATGGATTGGTACCTCGAGAGCTTCCTCGATCTGTCCGAGGATCTCGTAAGTGCCACCGCGAAGGGGAAACGTCTTGCGGTGATGTGGGGCATGAAAGGCTGCCCGGGATGCAAACGCATGCACGTATCCTACATGGCCGATCCTACGGTTGAGGCTTATATCCGCGACAATTTTGAAATCTTGCATTTGAATTTTCTCGGCTCGCGCGAAGTTACGGATTTCGACGGCGCGAAACTTCCCGAAAAGCAGTTCAGCGCCAGTTACGGCGTGAAAGGCACGCCGGTGATTCAGTTTTTCCCCGAAAAGGCGGACGGTCTTGCCGCACTGAAGGGAGAGGCGAGGGAAGTCGCGCGCATGACCGGCCTGCCGGAGAAGAACCAGTTTCTCGCGATGTTTCGCTTCGTACGCGAGAAGGCTTACGAGCAGTCGCAGTTCACCGACTGGCTCAAGAAGCAGGTCTAATTATTCCGATTGGATTCTCGGATTTGCGTCAGCTTCCGACCCGGTGCCATATCGCCTGTTCGGGAACAGGCAAATCACCGTGTTGATGATTTTTAGCGCGGCCGAGATAAGTGCATTGATGACGGCCTACTTCAAAAATCCAACTTGTCCTTCATCGCACTGACGCCCGCCTTCGCGCACTCATCGTCCATTTCACCACCCGGTGCGCCCGAAACACCGACTCCTCCAACCGTGGTGCCGCCGGCTTCGACGAGGATGCCGCCGCCGATCATGACCACGTTTGGAAGATTGCGCAGACCAGACTGAGGTGAGCCAGGTTGGGTCATGGCCGTTAGATCGAGTGTGCTGGTTCGGAAGCTCGTCGCCGTCCATGCCTTGCCTTGCGCAGTTGCTGGCGTATGCGCTCCAGCAAAGCGATCGCGCAGCATCACGAGCGGGTTGCCGAAGCGGTCGGTGACGACAACGGCGATCTGATAGCCTTTCTTCTGGCAATAGCTAAGGGTGGCCCTGGCGAGATCGAGCGCGAGTTCGGGGCTAAGCGACTTATAGGTGATCGTTGCGTCCTGCGCATGAGCAGGGCAGGCGGCGAGAATGAAAGCAGCCACCGCAATCGAACGCGTCATCATCGCAACGCTCCATTTACTTGTTGATCGGCGATTCCGGATCGAACAGGAATGCCACCAGGTCCGTAATCTGTTTTTCGTTCAGAACCTTATTGGCGCCGAAACGCGGCATGTTCGAGCATGCGAGCACAGCCTGCGAGTCGTAGATCTTGGTGAAGGCGTTCTTCGCTTCAGCCGGATCGAATTTGCGATCCTTGCCGTAATTCGTAAGGCTCGGACCCAGCGTGCCGAAGGACAATTCTTTTTGTTCCATCTGATGACAGGCGTAGCAGTTACCACCCGCGACGGTGCCTTCGGGATCGGAGAATTGTCCGCCGCGTCCGTTGTTCGCGATCTTCGCGCCTTCCTTCCAGTCGCCGAGCAATTTGCCGTCGGCGGGATAGACGACCTTCGCAAGCTCTGCCTTCATCACGATATCGGCTTCCTTCGACGGCACATCGTTGCGATACTGGTTGCAGATCTTCAGCGTGTCGTCAGGCACAATGCGCGCCTGCCATTCGGGCGGTGCCTTGCCGAAGGTGCTCCTTAGATAAGCCTCGACAACGGCGGGATCGGCTTGCTTAGGCGGCGCGGCCTCGGTTTTCTTCGCAGGCTCGGTCTTGGTTTGCGCGAGCGCGCTGAAGGAAAACGCAATAAGCGCGGTTGCAGCCATTGCGGTGAAAAACTTCAAAATCGTTTTCATGATGCGTTCCTTACCGCTTGATCGATGGAACGTTAATGTCGCCGCCCTTGGCCTGCTTCTGCAGGTACACGGTAAGCGCGGTCAGGCTATCTGATCCATATTCCGGAACCGGCCAACGCTGTTGGCGATAACAATCCCACAGACGATGCTGCATGGTGCGCAGCGCGCCTTGCGAGACGCGATAGGTCGGCCAGCTTCCCATCGTTTCCTGCGCGGTCTTGCCTGCCTTCGATAGGTTCGGAAGCCCTTGCAGACGAATGCGCTTGCCGTCGTCGGCATGGCACGTCGCACAGGAGAAGTCGTTCACGCCGCCGCGCCGATAGAACAACGCTTCGCCGACAGCAGCCATTTCCTGCTCTTTCGGATTCGCCAGTGGAATGTCGATCTGCATGCCGTTCGACTTGTTGGCGATGAATGCTGTGAGGTCTTCCATGTCGGACGCTTTGCCCGGACTTGAGAAGCGGCGTGCCACCACATCCTTGATGTCGAGATCCTGAATCTTCTGCATGCACCACAGCAAGCGCTGCTCGAGGTCCATGACCTTGTCGGCGTCTTGGAAATATCGCGGCAGGTGCGCAAATGCGCCCTCCAGCTTGCCCGCGCCTTCGCCGAGATCGCAAGTTTCGAGTGAGACGTTCTTGGTTCCGCGTTTTTCTTTCCACAGCACTTCGCCGCGATCGACCGCGAGATAGCCCGGATTCGACATCGGGTCGGACAGCATTTGGCGGTAACGCTCGATCTCCTTTTCACTTGCGTCTTGTGCAAGTGCAGCAATCCCCGAGAAACAAACCACAAGTAAAGCTGCAGCCGAACGAAGTGCGGCGTATTTCATTTATTCCTCCCAGCCCTCAAATCGTCTTGTGCGATTTTTCAAGCGATTTAGCCTTGCGTCTTTACATTCAAAAAAATCAATATAATGATTTGTGATCATGATCGATCGCTGACGGAATCGTCAAGCGATACTATGGTCAAGGAAGACACGAGAGCTTCCGGTGGAGGAGTACGGAATGAATTTGCGCAACGCAAAGCCTACGCGCCGCGAGACTTTATCGCTGGCTGCGATCGCGAGTCTTGCAGCGGTGCTTGCGCCGCGCATGTCGTTCGCTGACGAGAAGGCGGTCTCCGCCGAAATCTCGAAACTCTATGGCGACAAGAAGATCGACAGCGGCAAGATCAAGCTTGATGTGCCTGAGATCGCCGAGAACGGTCTCGTGGTTCCGATCAACATTGATGTCGAAAGCCCGATGACAGAAGCCGACTACGTCAAGGCGGTGCATGTATTCGCTGACGGTAATCCGTTGCCTGGCGTCGTTACCTATCGGTTTACGCCGGCTTGCGGCAAGGCATCCGCATCGACCCGCATGCGCTTGGCACAGACCCAGAATATCGTTTGTGTTGCTGAAATGTCGAATGGTTCGCTCTACACGGCAAAAGCCAATGTCAAAGTCACCATCGGCGGCTGCGGCGGCTAACGAAGAAATCAGGCGAGGATACTGAAATGGCAGCTCCAACCCCGCGTGTTCGCGTTCCAGCCACCGCCAAGCCCGGCGAGATGATCGAGATCAAGACCTTGATCTCGCACGAAATGGAATCGGGTCAGCGCAAGGATTCCGCAGGCGCGACTATCCCGCGCAAGATCATCAACAAGTTCACCGCCGCCTTCAACGGCAAGACGGTGTTCGAGGCAGACTGGAATCCGGCGATTTCGGCCAATCCGTATCAGTCGTTTTTCTATAAGGCTGCGGAGACCGGTGACTTCACCTTCACGTGGAAGGATGACGACGGCTCCGAATACAAGGCCACCAACAAGCTGACGGTTGCCTGATCGGTTTCACTGCAGAGCGTCCGTCCTCATTGACGGGCAATAGGGCGAGCGAATGATTTCTCGGCGGGATTTCCTGCAAGCGACGGCGGCTGCCTCGGCGCTTGTCACATCGAGTGGATTGGGGTCGCTTGGCCGTGCGGCTGCGCAACAGCGTCTCACGCAATCTGACATTTTGAAGTTCGATCCGCTCGGCACCGTCACGATCCTGCATATCACAGACACGCATGCGCAGCTGATGCCGCTTTATTTTCGCGAGCCATCGGTCAATCTCGGCGTCGGCGAAGCGAAGGGCCAACCGCCGCACATCACGGACTCAGAATTCCGCCAACATTTCAAAATCGCGACAGGTTCCGCGGATGCCTATGCGCTGACAGCAGATGATTTCACGTCGCTGGCGAAAAATTACGGCCGTATGGGCGGCATGGATCGCATCGCTACTCTCGTCAACGCCGTGCGGGCCGAGCGCGGCGACCAGAATGTGTTGCTGCTCGACGGTGGCGACACTTGGCAAGGAAGCTGGACGTCGCTGCAGACCAAGGCGCAGGACATGGTCGATGTGATGTCGGCGTTGAAGACCGACGCGATGGTCGGACACTGGGAGTTCACTTACGGTGCCGAGCGCGTCAAGCAGATTGCCGACACAGCGTCGTTCGCGTTTCTGGCTCAAAACATTCGTGACAATGAATGGCAGGATTCCGTTTTCGAGGCTCGCAAAACGTTCGAGCGCGGCGGCGTCAAGGTCGCGGTGATCGGTGAGGCTCTATCACGAACTGCTGTCGCCAATCCGCGCTGGATGATTCCGAGATGGGAATTCGGCATCCGCGAGGAGGATATGCAGAAGCAGGTCGACGAAGCGCGCGCCGAAGGTGCCGCTATTGTGGTGCTGCTGTCGCACAACGGTTTCGATGTTGATCGCAAGCTAGCCAGCCGCGTTAAGGGCATCGACGTTATTCTCACCGCACACACACACGATGCGATGCCGGGCCTTATCAAGGTCGGCGATACGGTGCTTGTTGCGTCAGGCTCGCATGGAAAATTTCTGTCGCGTCTCGACATCAATGTGAAAGATAAGAAAGTTTCTGGCGTCCGCTTCAAGCTGATGCCGGTTTTTACCGATGCGATCAAGCCTGATCCTACGATGACCGCGATGATCGACAAAATCCGCGCGCCGTTTGCGAAGGATCTCGCACGCGTGATCGGTAGAACTGAATCACTCCTGTATCGCCGCGGCAATTTCAATGGAACGATGGACGATCTGATCTGCAACGCGATGCTGAACGAGCGTGACGCGGAAATTTCGCTGTCACCGGGTTTTCGCTGGGGCGAAACTCTGCTGCCGGGACAGGATATTACGTGGGAGCATCTCACCAATGAGACCGCAATCACTTATCCGAACTGCTATCGCAACCAGATGACCGGCGCTCAGCTTAAAGAAATTCTCGAAGACGTTGCCGACAATCTGTTTCACCCCGATCCGTATTTTCAGGGTGGTGGCGACATGGTGCGCGTTGGCGGGATGGGTTACGAAATCGATGTTTCAAAATCGATGGGTTCGCGCATTTCGAACATGACGCATTTGAAATCCGGCAAGGCGATCGACGCCGCGAAAACCTATTCAGTCGCGGGCTGGGCCAGCGTTAACGAAGGCACACAAGGTCCGCCGATCTGGGATGTTGTCGCTGCGCATATCGCCAAGCAGCGCAACGTGACGATCGAGCCGAACAGCGCTGTCAAAGTGACTGGAGCCTGATGCGATGAGAATTTATCGCGCGATAGCGCCCAATACATTCACATATCGGCATAACTAAAGAGGTGAGTCATGAGCGACGACGCTTCAAAATTAAACCGCCGGAAATTCTTGAGCGCTGCAACGTTTGCGGGAGCAGGCATCGCGCTCTCGGCGAAATCATCGACCGCGCAAACCGCAAAGCCAGATCCGCTGATTACCGACGTGCAGGACTGGCAGCGCTATCTCGGCGACGGTGTCGACAAGCGCCCTTACGGTGTGCCGTCTAAATTCGAGAAGAATGTGATCCGCCGCGATGTGCCGTGGCTCACGGCGTCACCGGAATCGTCGGTGAATTTCACGCCGTTGCATGAACTCGACGGCATCATCACGCCGTCGGGGCTTTGCTTTGAGCGTCATCACTCGGGCGTCGCTGAAATCGATCCGGCAAATCATCGCCTGATGATCAACGGCCTCATTGAAAAGCCGCTGGTGTTCACGATGGATGATATCCGGCGAATGCCGCGCACCAGTAAGATTTTCTTTCTGGAGTGTGCGGCGAATTCAGGAATGGAGTGGCGCGGCGCGCAGCTCAATGGATGCCAGTTCACCCACGGCATGGTGCACAATGTGATGTATACCGGCGTCTCTATGAAGACGCTGCTCGACGAAGCTGGCGTGAAATCCAACGCAAAGTGGCTGATGCTGGAGGGCGCGGATGCTGCCGGTATGAATCGCTCGCTGCCGATTCAAAAAGGTCTCGACGATTGCTTGCTTGCCTTTGCGATGAATGGGGAAGCGCTCCGGCCCGAACAGGGCTACCCGCTACGCGCGGTCATTCCCGGATGGGAAGGCAATCTCTGGGTGAAGTGGATTAGGCGCATCGAAGTCGGCGATCAGCCGTGGCAGACGCGCGAGGAAACCTCCAAGTACACAGATCTTCTGGCGGACGGTCGATCACGAAAACACACATTCATCATGGACGCGAAATCCGTGGTGACAAACCCGTCTCCGCAGGCGCCGCTAAAACATAAGGGCCGCAATGTGCTCTCAGGTTTAGCGTGGTCCGGGCGTGGCACGGTGAAACGCGTGGACGTTTCGATGGATGGTGGACGCAACTGGCAGACCGCGCGGATCGACGGGCCGGTGCTCGATAAATCCTTGACGCGTTTTTATGTCGATTTCGACTGGAACGGGCAGGAGATGATGATCCAGTCGCGCGCGATGGATTCGACGGGCTACGTGCAGCCGACGAAAGACGAGTTGCGCAAAATGCGCGGCGTTAACTCGATCTATCACAACAACGGAATTCAAACCTGGCTTGTGCGGGGCAACGGAGAGACCGAAAATGTCGAGATCGGTTAGACGCGTTGTTCTTTTTGCTGTTGCGCTTTGCGCATGCGGTATTGTTTTTGCGTCCGCTCAAAGTCAGGCGCAGCAAATTGCCGCACGCGACGGTGGGAAGTCTTCCACTAAGCTCGGTCTCGGACGAGCCGCATTGCCGGAAGAAATCAAGGCTTGGGACACGGACGTTCGCGCCGATGGCAAGGGATTGCCGCCGGGCAAGGGTACGGTGAAGCAAGGCGACGAATTGTTTCAGGCACAATGCGCGGCATGTCACGGCGAATTCGGACAAGGCGTGGGGCGCTGGCCGGTTCTTGCAGGCGGATTGGATACACTGAAGGCAGATCGTCCCGATAAAACCATCGGCTCGTTCTGGCCGGATCTTTCGACAGTTTTCGATTACATCAAACGTGCGATGCCTTACGGAAATGCGCAGTCACTGAGCAATGATGACGTTTATGCTCTCACGGCATATCTTCTCAGCATGAATGACATCGTGAAAGACGAAAATTTCGAATTGAACGACAAGAATTTTACGTCCATCAAGATGCCGAACGCGTCCGCGTTCTACGACGATGACCGCGAGGTAGCGGAAAAACAATTTTGGGGCCGAGAACCATGCATGAAGAATTGCAGACCCGTTGTGCCGAAGGTCACGGGCAGGGCGATCTCGGTGGATGTGACGCCGGATGGGAAATCGGGACCGAAGGTTGAATGATGAGGGTTTTCGCAGGGTCAGTTGCGTTGGCGGCCTTGTTGATTGCGGATGGATGGCGCGGCGCGACGGCGGCCGGCGACGTTGAATTGGGCAAGTATCTCTCAAGCGAATGCGTCACCTGTCATCAGGCGACAGGAATCGCTGCTGCTGGCGTGCCCGCAATCGTAGGCATGCCGGACGATCAGTTTTCCGCATTGATGAATTCGTACAAAGCGAAAGAGCGAGACAACGCCGTCATGCAGACAATTGCCGGACGGCTTAAAGACGAGGATATTGCGGCGCTGGCAGCCTATTTCGGCGGGCTTAAACCGCGAGCCAAGAAAAACTAGTTCGTAAAATTTATCGTTTCGTGGAGGGGACAATGAATTTCAATCGAAGACAGCTTCTGGGTGGCGGTGCGGCTTTGACTGGCGCGATGATAATCGGCGCGCCAGCCGTATTCGGGAAAGCCAAGCCTCGTGTCGTCGTGATCGGCGGCGGCGCGGGCGGAGCGACGGCAGCGAAATACATCGCAAAGGATTCGAGCGGCGCAATTTCCGTGACGCTGATCGAGCCGCAGGCCAAGTACCAGACCTGCTTCCATAGCAATCTTTATCTCGGCGGCTTCCGCAGCTACGATTCGATCACGCATGATTACGGCGTGCTGAAGAAAAAGTACGGCGTCAGCGTCGTTGCCGACCGCGCAATCAAGATCGACCGCGACAAGAAGGATGTCGTCCTCGCAGGCGGACGCAAGGTTCCATACGACCGGCTTATCGTCTCCCCCGGAATCGACCTGAAATACGATTCCGTTCCTGGCTGGTCGCAGGCTGATGAAGAAAAGATGCCGCACGCCTGGAAGCCTGGCGCGCAGACGTTGCTGCTCAAGAAGCGTCTCGACGCGGTGCCGAATGGCGGCGTCATTGTCATGATCGCGCCGCCCAACCCCTATCGCTGTCCACCAGGGCCCTATGAACGCATTTCAATGATGGCCTATGCGCTGAAGAAGGCGAAGAAAGACAAAAGCAAGATTTTCGTGATCGATCCGAAGGAAACGTTCTCCAAGCAGGCGCTGTTTCAGGAGGGCTGGGACAGACACTATAAAGGCATGGTCGAATGGCTTGGACCGAAGGTGCATGACGGCGTGAAGTCGGTCGATCCAAAGACCAATACGATCGTCACGGGATTCGAGACTTACAAGAACGTTGCACTCGTCAACGTGATTCCGGCGCAGTTCGCAGGTGTCATTGCGCGTGATGCGGGGCTGGCCAATGCCAGCGGCTTCTGCCCTATCGATCCGGCCAACACGCGATCCGCCATGGACAAGGATATCTACGTTCTCGGCGACGCTTGCATTGCGGGCGATATGCCGAAGTCCGCTTTCTCGGCAAATAGTCAGGCCAAGGTTGCGGCCATGATGGTGCGCGGCGATCTCATCTCAAGCAAGACATTCGACGCGCGCTATTCCAACACGTGCTGGAGCCTCATTGCGACCGACGATTGTGTGAAGGTCGGAGGCGCGTATGAGGCGAAAGACGGCAAGATCGCCGCGTCTTCGACGTTTGTTTCTAAGACCGGCGAAACGGTGGATCTGCGCAGGGAACAGCAGGCGGAGAACATGGGTTGGTATCAGGGCATCACGGCTGATATCTTCGCGTGAGCAAAAAGAAAGTCAGGAGATTCCGATGACAGATGATAGCGGATCGACGACGCGACGCGGCGTTATACTCGGCGCGGCAGGCGGATTGATTGCAGCCTCGGCGCAGGCGGCACCGGCTTCGCTGAAAATGTCCGACATCAAAAAGGAAAGCGATGTCGCCTGTCTTTACCATTGCGACTACGGCGACCAGCCGCGCTTCGCGCAGACGCTGAACAACATCTCCAATCATTATTCGGTTTACGACGCGGATGCTTTTGCCTTGCAGCTCGCGCTGGTGGTGCATTCCGTGGGCATCAAGTTTTTCCTCAGCACGCTCGACGGGACACCGTGGAAAGACGAGGTCATTCCGCCTGAAACCTTCGAGCGGCTCACAGCGCTATCGAAGAACGGCCTGAAGGTCTATCTATGCCAGATTACCTTCAAGCGCCTGAACATTGACATGGAGAAGGTGAAGGACGCTCCGTTCGTCAGCTTCGTGCCGTCCGGAGTGGCGACAGTAGCAGCGCTGCAGTCCAAGGGCTTTGCCTATCTGAAAGTCGGTTGAACCATTTTGTTTGTTGCTGAAAGGCCAGGGACATGATGATCCGTTTGATTGCCGTCGTAGGTTTGCTTGTCGCGGCACCCTCAGCCGCTGGCGCGCAGGATGTTGCGGCCGGCGAGAAATCCTTCAACAAGTGCCGTGCCTGTCATCAAGTCGGAGAGACCGCCAAGAACACCGTTGGTCCGATTTTGAATGGACTGTTCGGGCGCAAGTCGGGCACCATCGAAGGATACAATTATTCCGACGCGAATAAGAATTCCGGCATTATCTGGGATGACAAGGTGTTCGCAGAATATATCGCCGACCCAAAGGGGAAGATTCCCGGCACCAAGATGTCGTTCGCCGGAATCAAGAAGGACGACGAAATCAAGGACCTTACGGCGTTTCTCATGCAATTCGGCGCGGACGGTAAGAAGAAGTAAGTTCAGTAGGGGCGAAGGCGAATAATTACGTTCTGCCGCTCGGCATGAGCCAGCTTTTGCGCATTTTACAGCGAGAAGTTTCAGCGGGTCCGATATCAAGCTGAAAGTCATTGGCCGCGCGCATAATTCTCTAAACGTCTACGGCGCGGGCAGTTTCTCGCCAAAAGTCGCTCAAAACGGGCTGATATCAGCGTTTTCGCTGTAAAATTCCCTGTTCGCGGGAATTCGCCTAGCGATTGGTGCGATCTGTACTGTCTCGCCAGCCGTCAGCGATGCGGAAACTGGGGGACGAAACTAGTGAAAATCCTTCGGCATTAGGCGGATAACCCGGTTTCCGAATGTTTGGCATGGTGCGATTTTGTGTCACAGTGCCGTTTCGCAATCCCGTCCAGGATTTGTTTTGAGCCTTTGCACAAATGACCGCGACTTCTGCATCCGCCCCAGTGTTGGCCGACCAAGTCGCCAAGCTCCAACAACAACTTAACGAGCGCACGGCGGAGCGCGATGAGCTTTTGGTTGAGAAAGTTCGGCTGATCGCTGAAACGAATGAGGCTGTCGAACGTCAAACGGCGACATCCGATATTCTAAGAGTGATCGCCAACTCTCCTGACGACTTGCAACCTGTTTTCGATGCGATCGCGCTGCGCGCGAATGGCCTTGTGAATGGACTTTCGACCGCCGTATTTGCGCACGATGACGAGAAAGACATCGCCCATCTGAGAGCATTCTCGCCTGTCAATCCTGTTGCGGATGCCGCTCTGAGAGCGATGTTTCCGATGAAACTATCGGGATTGCCTTTTCGCGAGATCTTGAGGCGTGGCGAAATCTACTCGATTCCAGATACAGAACTTGATGATGTTGGGCGACCGCTAGGCCGTGCCCGCGGATATCGTAGCATCCTATTCGTCCCTTTGATTAGCGACCGCGTACACATCGGATCGATTACGATTACGCGAGCTGAGGCGGGACTGTTTTCCGATCATCAAGTCCAGATGATGCAGACGTTTGCAGATCACGCAGGTGTCGCGATCTCAAACGCCCGGCTGCTCCAAGAAGTACAAGAACGGACACGGCAACTGTCAGCGTCACTCGACGATCTGCGTACCGCACAAGATCGTCTTGTGCAGACAGAAAAGCTGGCTTCGCTAGGCCAGTTGACGGCCGGCATCGCGCACGAAATCAAGAATCCACTCAACTTCATCAATAATTTCTCAGCTCTTTCGAGTGAACTCATTCAAGAGCTGAATGAAATTATCGAGCCGCTTAATCTGGACGCAAGTACGCGCAAGCAAGTGTCCGAGCTCTCGGAATTACTCAAGAGCAACCTCGAGAAAGTCGTACAGCACGGAAAGCGCGCCGACTCGATCGTGAAGAATATGTTGCTGCACTCGCGCACGGGTGCAAGCGAAGTCCAGGCCGCCGACATCAACGCGATTGTCGAAGAAAGTCTCAATCTCGCTTATCACGGAGCAAGAGCCGAGAAGTCCGGTTTCAATATCACGCTTCAACGCGATCTCGATCCGGAAGCCGGTCTTGTCGATCTTTATCCGCAGGAGATCACCCGCGTTCTCCTCAATCTGATTTCGAACGGGTTCTACGCGGCGACCAAGCGCAAGCAAGCCGCAAATGATGACTTCGAGCCAACGCTTAGCGTTTCAACGCGAGGCCGGAAATTCACGGTAGAGGTCCGCATTCGCGATAATGGGACGGGTATTCCTGCCGATTTGCGGGAGAAGATTTTCAATCCATTTTTCACGACAAAGCCAGCGGGCGAGGGTACCGGTCTTGGCTTGTCGCTAAGCCATGACATCGTTGTGAAGCAGCATGCGGGCAGCATAGATGTCGATTCAAAGCCCGATGCATTTACTGAGTTTCTGATCGTGTTGCCGAGAGCGATGCAGAACAAGGAAAATAGAAGGGGCAGCACGTGAGCGTTCTCATTCTCGTCGTCGATGACGAAACAGATGTTGAGGACTTGTTCCGACAGCAGTTTCGCCGTGACTTGCGCATGGAGCGGTTTGAGATGAGTTTCGCATCTTCCGCGACCGATGCTTTAGCGTGCGTCGCCAAGGCGTCGACGCGGCCGTTAATTCTTATCCTTTCCGACATCAATATGCCTGGCATGACCGGTTTGGAAATGCTTCCCAAGGTCAAAGAAATCCGGCCCGATGTTCCGGTCATCATGATCACCGCTTACGGCGATGACTCAACGAAACAACGCGCACTCGAGAATGGTGCTGAAGGGCTGCTGACCAAGCCGATCGATTTCGAAGCTCTTCGGAAAGAGATCGATACCAGGATAGAGCGGGCAGCATGACCTCCACAATTCTCGTTGTGGATGACGAGCCAGATCTCGAAGCTCTGGTGCTGCAAAAATTCCGCAAGCAAATCGGCGAGGGGCAGTTCAAGTTTCTCTTCGCGCGCGACGGCGTGGAAGCTCTGAGATGCATTGAGACTGCACCGGAACTCGACATGGTGGTGTCCGACATCAACATGCCGCGGATGGACGGGCTGGCGCTACTTCAAAAACTTCAAGAAGCCGAAGACAAGAAGTCAACGATCATCGTGTCGGCCTACGGCGACATGAGCAATATCAGGGCCGCGATGAACCGCGGCGCTTTTGATTTTTTGACGAAACCTATCGACCTCAGCGATCTCGAAAGCACGATCGAAAGAACATTGCGGCATGTTGAGTTTCTGAAAGAAGCGCGTTGTCAGCAGATCGAAGCGGAGCGTGCTTACGCGTCACTGTCGCGATTCTTCTCGCCGCAGCTCGTTAGCAAGCTAGCCTCGCGCGGCGACGCGGCTGAGATTACGATTCATCGTCGAAATGTGGCTGCGATGTTCACTGATATCACAGGCTTCACATCTCTGGTCGAAACGACATCGCCAGAAATTCTCGGCGTCCTCGTCAATGAATACATGCATGGCATGACGGAACTGGTCTTCGCGCATGAGGGGACCGTTGCGAAAATTATCGGTGACGCGGTGCATGTTCTCTTCAACGCGCCGGGAGACCAGCCGGACTTTGCCGAGAGAGCGATCGCATGCACTCACGCGTTGGACGCGTGGGCCGAGGGTTTTCGCATTAAATGGAATGCGAAGGGCGTTCCATTTGGATCGACGAGAATTGGCCTGCATGCGGGTCCGGCACTTGTCGGAAATTTCGGAGGCGCGCGTTTTTTCGATTACGCCGCCTATGGAGACACCATTAATACGGCTGCGAGGTTGGAGGCGGCGAACAAGGAACTCGGAACGCGTATTTGCGTAAGCGAAGCTGTTGTTGGCGGCATCGCAAATTTCGAAGGACGCCCTATCGGCGATCTGCTTCTTCGCGGCCGCAGAGAACCACTGAAAGCCTTTGAACCGCTCACCAGCGTGCATTTTCAGCTACCGAGGACGTCACGATATCTAGATGCTTTTGCCAAGTTGAACGCGGATAACCCGGCCGCCATGCCAGCATTCGCTGGCCTTTTCGGGGAGCAGCCGGACGACCACCTCGCGGAATTTCACCTCCGCCGATTGTTAAATGGTGAAAAGGGGACAACCATTAGGCTTGCGTGATTTTTCGTTTGATCCCGATTTGATCGGTGACGCGCGAAGTCGCCCCATCGCAGAGCATCGTCGGCAACCAAGACTTGATCGTCTCATAAATCTGAAGCCTAATCTCCCTTTGAGCGGGAGACCGGCATGCGGATATTGGCAGGCATTTTAATACTCGTTTTCTCAATTGAATCTGTTGCGGCACAAATTGCGTCCGGGGTCGTTCCTTACGAACAGATACAACCGGCCGAATTGAAGGAAATCCGTCCGTCATGTCAAAGCGACGCTGAATGCGCGAACGCTCATGCCGTTATTTTTATTCATGGCATTTACGGTGATGAGAAAACTTTTTCGAGTGTTGTTCCGGCTGCGAATGGTGCGGCGGCGCAACGCATCGATTGGCCAGCCTTGATTCCGCAAAATATCGCGGGCACCCGGATTGATGTTTATACGATCAAGTATCAAACGCATCTCCTTGCCTGGCTTAAGAAAAATATCTCAACCCTTGATGAGGTTGTGTACGGCGTCTTTAAGGCGATGGATCGAAAAGTCCTGGACAAAAAATACAAATCGATCGGGTTAATCGCTCATAGTCTCGGCGGCAATGTCGCAACCTCGTACTTGCACACTGTTAAAACCGAACGCGGACACGAGGAGCGTGCGCGGCACGCTTACATTATCACGCTGGGGACACCAACGGATGGTGCTGACATTGCAATCGTAGGTCTCTGGGCGAAAGACCTTTTCTTAATGCCAGACCCGCTTTTGAAGTCGCTAGCCACTGACAACACATTTTTACGGATGCTGGCCTATTGGCGCTATTCGGAAGACAGCAAAGCCAGGCGATTTATGTGCAGGCCGGTGAGCTTCTACGCGGGTCTCGAAGGCGCGAAGATGGATGGTATCCAGGTCGTGTCGAAGGAGTCAGCCGAGTTCATGAGGCAGGGCGGTTTTGTAAAAGCCGAATACAAAACCTTTGAGGGACTGAACCACTCAGCGATAGCCCAGCCTCCGGGCAACAAAGATGTAATGGCTTGGGTCGACGGAATTCTGTCTAAGGAGATTGCTCGCGTAAATTCACCGCGAGCCTCTGGCAAGCTCTGCAGGAAGCTATATTGAAGTTACTTCCATAGCAGGCGTCCCGCAAAATCCCGAAATGCAACAGCGTCTGCACGTGAAATAGACGTGCGAATCTGTCGCAGTGTCATCTAACCTTCAAACTAAGCGGTCAAAAGGGCCCCAAATTATTGGGGGCAAAAATGACCGATCTGACACTCAATTCGTCGATGGCCGACGGCAAATCTATCGAGCCAGCTTCGAGACCAAATCTCAACAAGGGTTTCAACCCTCTGACCATGATTTTGTTTTTTGGGGCCCTCGCGACCGGTCTTCTGTTCGTTATTTACAGCATTTGGGCGGATGTTGACGCAACCGGTGTGAAGATTACGGCCTATCTGCCGTATGTGTTGTTGGTTGTCGCGCTCATCATCGCGCTCGGCTTCGAGTTCGTGAACGGTTTTCACGACACCGCTAACGCGGTTGCGACTGTGATCTACACGCACTCGCTTCCAGCTGAATTCGCTGTGATGTGGTCGGGCTTCTTCAACTTTCTCGGCGTTCTTCTTTCGAGCGGCGCGGTTGCATTCGGCATCGTTTCGCTTTTGCCGGTTGAACTTATTTTGCAGGTTGGCAGTGGCGCCGGGTTTGCAATGGTGTTCGCATTGCTGATCGCCGCGATCGTTTGGAATCTCGGTACTTGGTATTTCGGTCTTCCGGCTTCCAGCTCTCACACGCTGATCGGTTCGATTATCGGCGTCGGCATTGCCAATGCTCTCATGCGCGGACGGGACGGGACGTCGGGCGTTGATTGGGGCAAGGCCACCGAGATCGGCTACGCGTTGCTGCTGTCCCCGCTGTTCGGGTTCGCGATGGCCGCGATCTTTTTGCTGGTCTTGAAATTCATCGTTCGTAACCCGGCACTCTATACCGCGCCGGAAGGCAACAAGGCACCTCCGTTATGGATCCGCGCCATTCTCATCGCAACGTGTACGGGCGTCAGCTTCGCGCACGGCTCGAACGACGGTCAAAAAGGCATGGGCCTCATCATGCTCATTCTGATCGGCACCGTGCCGACAGCCTATGCATTGAATCGCGCACTGCCTGAATCGCAGGTTGCGAAATTCTACCAGACCTCGGAAGCGGCATCGAAAGTGGTGGCTGCGAAAGGCGCTGGTCACAGCATCATTGGCGACCCGCGCCCGGCTGTAACGCGCTATGTCGCTGATCATCACATCAGTGAGGGCACGTATCCGTCGCTGGCTGTGTTGGTAAAGGATGTCGGCGAGCAAGTGCAGAAGTATGGCTCGCTCAATAAAGTTCCTGCGGATGTCGTCGGCAACACCCGTAACGATATGTATCTGACGTCAGAAGCCATTCGTTTTCTGATGAAGGACAAGGAAAGCGATCTCAGCAAAGACGACATCGCAACTTTGAACGCCTATAAGGGTTCGCTCGACAGCGCCACGAAGTTCATTCCGACCTGGGTAAAAATCGCAGTCGCTATCGCGCTCGGCCTCGGCACGATGGTTGGTTGGAAGCGCATCGTCATCACTGTCGGTGAAAAGATTGGCAAGACGCACCTGACCTACGCGCAGGGCGCATCGGCTGAACTCGTGGCAGCCGCGACGATTGGGGCAGCCGACATCTTCGGCATGCCGGTCTCAACAACCCATGTTCTATCGTCAGGTGTTGCGGGGACCATGGCCGCGAACGGCTCAGGACTGCAGATGGCGACGATCCGCAACTTGCTGATGGCATGGGTTCTGACGCTGCCAGCCGCGATTTGTCTCTCGGCCGGTCTCTACGTGTTGTTTTCACACCTGTTCTAAGATGTGAACGCATCGCGTCGCGATGTTTAAGCCAAACGAAGCCCGCGCGTGATGCGCGGGCTTTCGCATATGGTAGCTTACGTTCATTAGAAAATGCGAGATCTGCATCAGCGGATCGCACGTTTCCGCCTGTAGCGCGCTTCAAATGCTGATGTCTTGAAACCGGAAAATGGCATAGACCGTACTCTTTGCCACACACGGCTTTATCACCTCGGCAAATGGCGACTCGCTTATGGCTCACGATGTTTCGATATTCGCGGCCTTGATCGCCGGAATCATCAGTTTTCTGTCGCCGTGCGTTTTGCCGCTCGTGCCGCCTTATCTCATCTATCTGACCGGTGCGACCATCGAGCATGTCGCCAACGATGCGGAGAAATCTGCTTCACGGCGTGCCGTGATGCTGTCCGCGACAATGTTCGTGCTCGGATTCTCGACGGTGTTTGTGGCCCTCGGTGCCAGCGCCAGCCTGATCGGCGGTCTGGTGCGTGCATATTCGGCGCAACTCTCCATCGTGGCCGGTGTCGTGATCATCATCATGGGTCTGCATTTTCTTGGGTTAACGCGGATCGGCTTTTTGATGCGCGAGGGCCGTCTTTCGATCCCCAAGCCTGTCGGCCTTGGTGGCGCTTATGTGATGGGTCTCGCATTTGCGTTCGGCTGGACGCCGTGCATCGGGCCGATCCTTGCGGCCATTCTGTCGGTCGCGGCGGCGGAAGCGACGGTGGCGAAGGGC
>Ga0209023_10000432_pt1 | contig 64921 bp, 79 predicted proteins | sample LakOneMetagenome_FD_187468 | JGI IMG/M metagenome (GOLD analysis project Ga0209023, IMG submission 187468) | Freshwater and sediment microbial communities from Lake Erie, Canada (SPAdes) (version 2) | ecosystem: Environmental > Aquatic > Freshwater > Lentic | place: Lake Erie, Canada...
CTGGTGCTGGCCGACCAGCTGCTGCATGCCGGCGCCGGCCGAGAACTGGTGCTGAGCGTGCGCGCCGCCGGCGGCCGCCGCGCAGCGCGCGCCCGCGTCGTCGATCTGGTGCTGGCCGACCAGCTGCTGCATGCCGGCGCCGGCCGAGAACTGGTGCTGAGCGTGCGCGCCGCCGGCGGCCGCTGCGCAGCGCGCGCCCGCGCCGTCGATCTGGTGCTGGCCGACCAGCTGCTGCATGCCGGCGCCGGCCGAGAACTGGTGCTGAGCGTGCGCGCCGCCGGCGGCCGCTGCGCAGCGCGCCCGCGCCGCCGACCTGGTGCTGGCCAGCCAGCTGCGGCATGCCGGCGCTGGGCTTCGAGCTGGTGGCGCGCCAGCTGCTACGCGTCGATACAATCACGGCCGGCGTGGAGGCTGGATGGTGCGTGCGCCGGCGGCCAGGCCGACAGCAAGCGGCCCGCTTCGAAATCAGCGGGCCGGGTACCTCGTATTGGAAAGGACAATGCGGGGGAGGTTACCGGGGGGAGGGGTAATGCTCTTCGCTCTCGCTTTCACCAGCGCCGTCGGCGTCGTGCTGGGCCAGCGTTTGCGCTTGCAGAAGAATGTTGCGGCTGCGGTGAATCAGGGACGTCAGCTGTGCCTGTGCTGCTGCGCCGTCGAACACAGCTGGCTTGCCGTCGGCCCCGGCCTCGCCCGGAATGGAGAGCTTCGACAGAGAGATGATCAAGTCGCGGGCGGCCTCGGCTGGCGACGGCACGCGTTGCGGGACCTGCTCGAACGCTGGCTGCTCGACTGCCGGCTGTTGGGCCACGTAAGAACGATGCAAGATGCCCTGCAGGTCGCTCTGAATCTCGTATTGGCGCTTCTCAACGACGAAATTGAAATGCTCTTCGCTGATCTCCTTGAGCTTGGAGACGCCGAAGAAGTCGCAGATGGAATCGGCGATCTGGACCTCGTGTGGGCCAACCCAGGAGACGTGGGCCATTCCGATGTCGTCCGATGTGTCGTTGTTGTCCTGGATGCGAACGACGTCCTTGTGCGGCATGGACAGAATGTAGCGGGTAGCGTCGAAGTCCTCCTCGCCACAGTAGATAGCGTCGTCGCCTTTACGGCCGCCCCAGGTTTGTTTCGTGAAGTTGCCGATGATCCGGCGGGTCGAAAAGGACGCGACAGGCAGGCGGGTGCCCTCAACTTCGACCGTGAGAGTCACGTCTGGCTTTTTCAAACCGTGGTAGCCGCTTGCAAACTTGATCGCTTCCGGCAGGGTTTCTTCGGCGCCGACCCGCATGAAGGTCACTTGGGCAGGCGTCATCTGGTAGATCGCGTACATGAAATGCTCGATAGGGTAGGGGTGAGAAGGGGCCGGCTTACGGACAGCGCTCGGCCGTGAGTTCGAATTCCTCCAGCGGTTCGCCGTCGGCATCGAAACGCTCGTCGCCGGTATAGCCGACCATGTGCACGGCGTCGATACGCTTGAACTTGGCGAAGGCCGCGGCAACGTCACCGTCCAGCAGGTCAATGAGTGCTTCAGGCACGTAGGCGTGCTCGCCCACGCTGCTGTAGTTGCCACCGTAGTAGTCCATGTCGAATTCGACGCGCACGTGAGGATGGTCTGCCTCGCACATGATGGCGTTCATCTCGGCGCTCGAGAAGCTGGCCGCCAGGTCCGCATTTTGCGCCTTCGACCAGTTGCGGCCGGCGAAGCCGACCAGCTTGGCGCGCATCCGCCAGACGAACGTATCGCCGACCGGTTTGCCGTCGCAGTCAAGGAAGCCCTCGGCGAAAATTCCGTTGGCGCGATTGTTGAAGTAGTAGGAAGTCATGGTTGCTCCAGATGATGTCGTGGAGCGATGGTAGAGGGCCGGGCCGAACGTGGTTGCAAGGCCCTCGGGCGTCACGGCGAAGGCGATTCGCCTTCGTGATGGTCCGGCTCGATCTCGGCTTCTGGCGTCGCGCCAAGGGATTCCTTCTCTCTCTGCACATGCCGGTGCAGCAGCTGGTGATAGCCGCGATCGGCCTGGCCATACAGGCGCCCGAACTCGCCGCGGAGGAAAATCCAGTCGTTGCGTACCAGCCGACCGTATTCCTGGCGCAGCTGCTCGCTCGACTGGCACGTTTCGAGAGCCTTCAGTTGCTGGCCCAGCAGCTCTTCCATGCGCTTCTCGGCGCAGTCGTGCACGCCGTGCAGTTCGCGTTTCACATCTGCGAGCGAACGAATCATCGCGTTGGCGTGCACGTCCGCGGCGAATTTGACCGCCCGCATGGTCGCAGACGTCCGGATCCTCGCTTTGGCAGAGCTGCAGTCGCTAGAAAGTTGGCTCAGGAGCCGATGAATGTAGAACTCGGTAACGTCGTTCATGATTCGATTCTCTGTTCGATCACGGGGCAGGGGCGCTGCACTCGTCTTCTTCCTGTTCCTCGGCCGCATGCGTAAGAGCGGCTTTGGCTGCCAGGCTCTCCGCGCGCATCATGTCCTCGATGTAGGTCAGGAGATGGGCGGCCAAGCCATCGGGTACACGAACGCGACCTTTGAAAAAGCTCATATCCGGAACATTCATCTTGTCCGTGCTCACCCAGGGCACGTAGCCGCCGGCTTGATTGGCGAGCACCATAGCGTGCTTTCCGAAAAACAGAACGGTGTTGTGCGAGGTGCTGCAAGCGACATAGCTATTGCCGGCGTAGCGTGCCAGGGACGTCAGCATGATCGGATTTCCGGCGCCGGGCAGGTCCGGCACCCGCTTGAGCACTTCGAGGGCCACGCGCGTAGCCTTGTTTCGTAGCGGTTCATCACGTGGATCGTTCAGGATTGCGGCGATCGCCTCCGGGTTGGCTTGTTGAGCCTGGCTCTCGATAGTGCTCATGGGTGTGTTCCTTCTGTTTCAAGTTGGCTTGGCGCCGCTGTTCGGTGATCGGTGCTCGGTGTAGAAATGGTATCGGGACAGACGCCGGGTGGCAGTGCAACCACGCCGCCCGGCAGCGCCAGCGCTATGCATGTGCCGCAGGAGCGTTCGCCGCGCCGGCTTGTTCGCGCTGGTCCAGCACCAGGTCGAAGAGCTCGTCGAATGCGTCGATATCCAGGCACGCGATATCGCTGGCCTGGACCACGGCATCGTTGAACCAAAGGTCGGGATGCCCGGCTGGAGTAGAGCTGACCTCGATGTCGTGTTCGCCTACGAAGTGCAGCGCCGGGCTCTGGATCGGACGCTGCCCGGCGTTTGCACTCGAGTGGGTTTCGACGTACTTGATGAGTGAGAACGTGCCGACTCGCTCGCCTCCCTCGCTGACCTCGATTGCCAGGGGCTGGTGCGCACCCTCGGCGCCGGCGTGCACCACTGCGTCGAAACCGCGCCGGCGCAGAACTTCGGCCATCTGGTCGAAAGGGGCGCGAGCCACGGGCAGGAGTTTTCCCCAGAACGTCTTCTCATGGTAAGCCGCGAGCTGCGCGGCCAGGCCCGACGCTTCGCATACCTTCTGCAGGGCCATCTCGCCGGCGGAGAAGGCGTCGGCCGCGTCAACGGTGATGGTGATGGACGCGTCGCAGCTGTAGAGGCGATCGCGGCCGCCATCCGGCATGGATTCGTTGACCTGCACCGCAATCGGCTCACTCTTGGCAGAGCGCGTCAGCTGCTCACCTGCGGCCGGGCGCACCGCGTCAACCGAGTAGTTCCAGTTGGCCAGGAACTCGCGCGCGTCGTCTTCCGCGTATCTGCTGGCGACGAGGCGACTTGTTGCAGTGACTTGGAAGTTCCGGGCAGTAAGTACGACGGCGAAGCGCGCTGCAGCTGAGGAGGCGGTGCTGGCAGTAGAAGATGGCATGGTAGAGAGTAGTCTTGGTGATGCGCTACGGTAACGCGCCGCCAACGGATTTGCAGTGCAACCACGCCTTGGCCAACGATCAGCCGGGACGTTTATTCAATTTTATTCGGCGTATAATAAATTTATCGATGGTCAAATAAAGGCGAATAAAGTATGGAGACGTTCTACTATCCGCGGCCGGCGCTCGCTGATCACCTGGTTGCTGACCTCACAGGTTCAAATCCGTTCAGCGATGCACCGAACGGACTGTTCCTGGCCGCGCCGAGACGGACCGGCAAGTCGACGTTCCTGCAAAACGAGCTGCGCCCGGCACTGGAGCGAACCGGCCGCGTCGTCGTCTATGTGGACCTCTGGAGCGACAAAAGTCGGAACCCTGGCGCCCTGATCGCGGACGCCGTTGGGGCCGAGCTGCAGAAGTACCTCGGTATCGTGGCCAAAGCAGCGAAAGGCGCCGGCGTCAGCGAGCTCAACATCGCCGGCTGGATGAAGATCGATACAAAGAAGATCGGCGCGATCGATGGGCTGACCCTGACCGACGCGCTGCGCGCGCTGTGCGAGCTGTCCAGGAAGCCCGTAGTGCTGATGATCGACGAGGCCCAACACTCGCTCACCAGCGACGAAGGGGAAACGGCGATGACGGCCCTAAAGTCAGCGCGCGACCAACTCAACACGCCCAGCGAAACACGCCTGCTGCTGGTGATGTCAGGCTCGGACCGGGACAAGCTGCTGCGCCTGGTGAATAGCAATGCGGCCCCCTTCTTCGGATCGGCGATCACGCGAATGCCCGAACTCGACCGAAATTTCATCGTTCACATTGCCGGGCTGGTCGAGCGGAGCTACCCTCGCATGGCGCCGATCGACGTCGACACCATGTGGGATGCCTTCGAGCGCCTGGCGCATCGACCACAGCCGCTGCTGCGCATGCTTGGTATTGTGCTCAACCCGTTGAATTCGCCGGTGCCGGGATTCGAGAGAGACGTTCTGCAGATGGCCGAGGCGCAGCGCGCCGACGACGAGCGCGCGATGGAGTCAGCTTACCTGGTGCTCCGCCCGATCGAGCAAGCCGTGCTGTGGCGCATGTTCGAACAGAAGAACCGTTTCCGGCCCTACGACGCCGAGGCGCTGACGTTCTACCGGGACAAGACGGGAGAAAAGATCACGGCGCAGAAGGCCCAGGCCGCTATCGCGTCGCTGCGCGCCCAGACACCTTCCCTCGTATGGAAGTCAGCCAAGGGCGAGTACGCACTGGACGATATCGGCATGTACCAGTGGTTCGAAAAACGGCTGCAGGAGGGAGCTTGGCCACCAGTGGGGCCAGATTTGGCCGAGTCTGAAGAAGAGAGCGAGCCCGACGCCCCGCGAGCGTGACAACGCGCCGCGGCCAGGCATAAAGCCCACGGCCGCGGTGGCTCGACGTTAAGCGAATTCGTACGTGGTGATGAGCGAGGCCACCTTGCGGAAGCAGAACGTCTCGCGCAGCGCGTGACGGATCGCGCAGGTCGGCGCGTGAAGGATGGCATCGGCGAGCGTCGCTCGCGAGCAGGTAAAGCGGTCGATCGTGCTGAGCCAGGCAGCGAAGGTTGGGTGAACGCCGAGCAGGATCTCCCATTCTGCGTTGGCGCCGGTCAGCACGAGCTGCGCACGCTCATCGGCATCCGTGTTGGCCAGGCCGAGCATCTTCGACATCTGCTCGCGACAATAAGCAACCTCACGAAGGGTCTGGCGCATGATGGCGGTCGGGGCCTGGGCGATCAATTCCGCCAGCTGGGACATGCTGCAGACGTACGGATCAGCGAACTCTATGTCGTCGGCAAACTGCGGATGCGCGCCCAGCATGCCTTGCCACTCTGCCTGCAAGAGATCGAACATGGCCATCTCATCGGCCGCGACCAAGGCGTCCATCAGCGTGGCGTTTTGACGGGCCGAGAGCGCAAGGGCAGTGCGCACAGCTTCGCTTGCTTTGTTACTGGAGCGCTGTACGGGAGTAAGCGCAGCGTTTTCATACGGGATTTGGGTATTCATCGCTGGTCCTTTACTAGTAGCTGCCGGCCCAGACGATTCCACTGCGCCATCAAAACCACTTTCATTGCTCGCAAACAATTTTGCCTACGAGAAAGATTAAACTGTAAGGAACGGCCGTTTAACTATCAAGAATTCGACTAGACAAGTCCTACTAATGTTGTGACCGAGCTACACACCTTGAGATTTCGAGATTTTCGTGCTGCAAAAACGGTTTTTCATAGAATTTTCTGCTGTTAAATTTGGTGAGATTTTCATTATTCGAATCTGAAATAATTAGAATCAGCGAGTATGTGGAGCTGTGGGAGCTTCTGGCCGGGTGTCGTCGTCCGCATTGTCCGCATCACTGTTGGCGCCACTGAGCAGGTCCAGTGCGGCGCTCTCAGCACGTGTACGCGACAGGCGCTGGCTCCAGCCGCCTATGATATGAGCCGGGGTGTACCAGTGCGAGTACTCCTCTAGGGTGAGCGTGTTCCCGTGCACGATCACGGCGGGGACGTGCATGAGGGAGAGCTGGACGTAGGACATCATCGCCGCGGTCGAATCCAGGTCGGTGGCGATCACGTGGACATGGCGCTGGTAGCTCAGGCCTCGCTCTTGCATGGCCAGCATCATCGCGATGATGGTGGCGCCCGAGCCTGAGGCAGGCTCGTTGACCGTGACGAAGCCATGTTTCTCCACCTTCTGCACGATATCGTCGGACTCGGTGATCTCGGCCATGAGCTGACAGATGTGGTGCGGCGTAAAAAACTGGCCCATGCGGCTATTGCCGAGCTCGAGCTGCATGTAGATCTCGCCCAGGATGTCGCGTGGCGAAACGTGCAGGCCTTCCTGCAGCTCCACGAACATGTGGGCAATTGCGGCCGCTTCCTCGCGGCTGTATTTGCGCACGGTCTGCATGTAGAGCTCCTCGCGGGCCTCGGCCTGGCGCAGGTCTATCTTCGAAAGCGCGACCGCGCTCATGGTGACGAAGTCTCGGAAGACCATCCGCCGATCGTGCCGCCGGCCGACTTCGTCGATCATCTTGATGATGTTCGCCCGGTGCACGGTAGCTCGCCTGGACAGGTTGGCGGCCAGGTCGTGTTCGGCAACCGCTGCAGCAGCCTGGCCCGGCCGGGCCATAGAGGGATCCAGATCGCGTTTCATAATGCACCTTCCTGGAGGGCATTGTCGCGGCCGCGCCAGCAGAAGATGACGATTGGATGAAGAGAGGTCGGCAGAGGCATATTGAAATCGGGTAGTTTTCGATACCCGATTACACCAGCCGCTCTGAAACGTGGTTGCACATAGGCGTTCGCTCTACCGTTCCTCGCCACGGTTCAGCACCACAGCATTTTCCGAGGACGCCAGCAAACAGGCCGTGCTATGCTCGAAAAAGAGCCTGCGCGGCTTTCCCTCTGAATTCGTCTCCAACCCTTCATATTCAGAGGTTCGCATGGCCCAGGCCACCACGCTCCTGCCGGGGCAAATCCGTCACCTTCTCCGCGCCACAGCCGCTACAAGCAGGCATCCAGAGCGAGACTGTCTAGTCCTGCTGCTGGGCCTGACTGCTGGCATGCGTGTGACCGAAATCGCTCAGATTGAAGTGCAGGACGTGCTGTTCCCGTCAGGCGCCCTACGCGACGAAATCAGCCTGCGCGCGGCGATCACGAAAGGATGCCGGCAGCGCTGCATCTACCTGAGCCACGCTAAGGCCATCGAGGCGCTTGATAGGTACTTGGGCTATCGCATAGCACGACGCCTGCGCACGACCGGCGATCCGGGCCGCTATCGAGGCCTGGAGCCATCGAGTAAGCTGGTCTTGACGCACAAGGGCTACAAATTCCAGTTGAACGCGAAGCGGCGTGTGAACTGGGCCGGGGAGGTGGTCGAATACCTGGCGTGCGACAGCCTCCAATCGCACATCACAAAGCTCTATCGCGATGCAGGGATACGGGGCGGTTCTTCGCACAGTGGGCGGCGCACGATGGCATCACGATTAATCGACCAAGGCGCGGACGTCGAGACCGTCCAGCTGCTGCTTGGTCATGCGGAGCTTGACCACGTTCGCCCATATCTCGAAGTGTCGCAAAAAAAGCTAGAGGCCATGTTTGCGAGCGTGATATGATGGTACACATTGTGTACAAAAATCGACCATGACTGAACGCTCACAACAGGACTTGCTTCAAGACCTAAAGGACGCCCTTGGCGGCACCTGGGACGAGGTGGCGGCGAGAACGCAAATCGCTGCTCGCACTCTTAAAAGCTACCGGTTGCCGCCTTCGTCTAAGGGCTATCGCGGGATGGATAAATTCGTGCGAAAAGCGGTCGAGGACACGTTAGCGGACGCATTAAAAAAGATCAAAAAGACTTCTTGACTTGGTACACACTGTGTACCATAATCAAAGCTCTGAAACGAATCCTGAAACCGCCGATGAAGACCAACACCGTATATCGCCTGGAGCTGATGCAGCGCGCACTGTCACGTAGCGATCAAGAGTTGCATGGCAACCGCCACCTTTATGCCGCTTGCGCGTTCAACCTGGCGGCCAAGATCATCGCCGGCAACTACGATTAAGAAGAACCCGATGAGAACCGTATCGCTCAAGCTCAGCGCGACGATCCAGCACGAATGGGCTGCCCGCAGCATTGGCGGGTCAATCCCAGAACTCGACATCGAGGGGCCGTATTCTTCGCTCATCGAAGTAAGCGAGCAGTGCTGCCTTGAGATTGCCGCAGACTGCCGCTTTAACCTGGACCCGAATGGCCCCGAGACGACCGTAGGTGAGCGCAGCGCATACCGCGCCCTTTTGAAGCAGTGCGAGACGGCCCTTGCGGTACCGGCCTGAACGAGGAAAACACCATGAAACGAATCGCGAACCTCACCACGAGGAAGCAGCTCTATTGGATCGAGCTACGATCGGCACTCGGCGTGCTTGGCCTTGTGGTCGTTATGGCTGTCCTGCTTTGCGTCGGGGCTGTAAAGTTCTTCGCGGCTCCATGGGTGAACGCAGCCTTAGTGTGCGCTGTGATCATGGGTCCGCCGATTTGGTTCTTCTGGCCAGATTACCCGACTGACGATGATGTTGAGCGCGATCGCGCGTTGAGACGATCTGCCGGCATGCCCGACGACATTGAACCTGATTGAGCGGAAAAAAAGCATGAGCGACAAAATCAAAATTCGCGTGTCGATCAGTACGCAAGCGGTCAATAGCGAGTGCGTGGACGAGCTGGAGTTCGACCGGGCCGAATGGGAAGCCATGACCGACAAGGAGAAGGACAACGCTTGCCGCGAGGCCGCCTTCTCGATGATGGAATGGTACTGGAACGAAGTCTGACGCCGAGGAAAACAGATGCGTTTGAAGATCACACCAACGATGCGGAACGAATGGCAGGTGCGCGCGATCACCGATGTGATTCCAGCGCTGGCCAACCTGCCGTGGGAAACAGCGAATGAGGTCGACGTCGATACCGCAACGGCGAACGAAATCCGCGCTGACTGCGCCTGGTATATCGACCCGAAGGCCGTCGACGCGACGGCCGGCGAACGGGCCGCATACCGCGCGATGCTGCGCCAGATCGACGGTGCACTCGGCTACTGAACAGGTCAAGGAAAACGTCATGGATGAGTTTTCTCGCCAATCAGAACCAGAGCGCGAAGTGAGGACCGCCCTGGCGGCATACAAGACGGCCCTCGTGAAAGCGCACTATCGGAATTGCGCCGCGTGCGTCCGTTAGCCGGCCGGTTGCCGGTAACTTGAAAGCCCGCCTCGTAGCGGAATAAGGAAAATTTACATGAATATCTTGATGTGGGGCGGCATCGTAGTCGCTGGGTTCTTTGGCGGGCTAGGCCTTCGCGGTGGCTTCACTAGCAATGACTCGGGAGCGGCCAAATGCTATCGGGTCGCAGCGGGCGGCGCCATACTGGCTTGCGGTGCATTCGCTTACCAGTATTTCGGCGCCCTGCCGCACTGATCAGTTCCAACGGAAAAGAATATGAAAATTTCGCACTTTGTTCACGTCGGTGTTCTGCCAGATGGCCGCGTTCCGACAGGCGGCGCGGTCGAAGTCAATGGCCGCGTTTCCGAGAGCGCACCTGAAGGTGGCTGCGGTGCGGAGGCGTGCCCATGCAGCCCTGGCCATTGGATTTCCAGAGTCCATCCTCGAACCGAGGATGGCGTCGTGTTCGGCTATACCGCGCACTTCGACAGCCGGCAGGAACTCGAAGCCGCTGATCTCGATGAGATTGAACGACAAGCCCGTACGCTGCTCAACTAAACGTCTCGGAAAACGCCATGAAAAACATATTTGTGAAGCCCAACCGGGAATTGACAGTGATTGGCGGGACAGTGACCCCTTTCGTGTCGCTGTTCGTGGCCGCCGTGCTGGCGATATTGTTCGCCGCCGTGCACGCGGCGTTCGATGCTGTGCCTACCTGGGTAATTGCCGTGTCATTCGTTCTGCTGGCCGCCGGTGTCATCGTTAGTCGCCGGCTCAACAATTGGAAGTGGCTCACACCTGCGGCGCTCAGCTGGATTGTGTCGAGTTTCTGCTACTTCCTCGGTCGGTCGTCCGCGCCACAACTAGATCCCGCTGCCATGTGGAATTTCTCGGAACTGGGAGTAATGCTGCTATCCATGAGCATGTTGATGGGCAGCGCAGCCAGCGTAATAATGCCCATCGCGCTGCGTTCAATCGCGAACGAAAACAGCTAGGAAAAGTGCATGAAGAACATTCTTAGCTTTGCGATGCTCATCAGCGCAGTGGCTGGCCTTTTGAGCTTTATGGCGATTCCTTCGCTCAGCATTATTCATCCGAGCGTTACTCAGCACGAGCTGAACTTGTACAGGGCAAGCCATGCAGTCGGTGGGTTCGCGCTTTGGGCCCTCGCGGCATTTCTCTTCCGCAGGTTGGACATGAAGACCTAAGGTCCCGGAAAACGATGAGATACGGAGACATTATGCGGCCTCTTTGCGTGTCGAGCCTGCAGCTGTCTGACGAGATGCGCCTGGATCCGGAGGTTACCAAGTACGTCGACATCCTGGACAGGACGATGCGTGCTGAGAAGGTGAGCGATCCGGATACTTGGACGCGTGAGCAAAGGGATGCCTATGGACGCGGCGACTGGCGAGAGTTTTCACGGCTCCGCGGCTATACGGACGGCGAGATCCACGACTTCCAACTGTACTTGGACCTGACCTATTCCCTCATAGCGAAATATGGCGAGGACGACGTCTGCTGGATCGGGTATACGCATCAGGAACAAACTGGAGTTCTTGGACTGACGCCGCAGCAAATCCTCCAAACCTGATAACAGCGGAAAAGGAAGAATGGACATGACGAACACGACAGCAATCACGCCAGATCAAGTAGGCCACCTTCTCCTGACTGGAGGTAACGCCGGCCGAGCAGCTGAGTCGTTTGCGCAAGGTTTGGTAGAAGCTTTTCCAGCCGCAATGGCCTCAGGTCGCGGCGCGGCATGGGCAGCGGCGGCACATTCGATTATTGACCTTTTGGCGGCGGCACCAACGCTACAGTTGGCTTCGCGAGAAACCTTGGATCGCTGAGAGATTACGACGGAAAAGGATTCTCCCGGTCATGAGCGTATTGTCTACCCGGCCACGCACTGGCGTTTCATTCCCCGATAGATACACCGGAAAAGTGCATGAAGAACATTCTTAGCTTTGCGATGCTCATCAGCGCAGCGGCTGGCCTTTTGAGCTTTATGGCGATTCCTTCGCTCAGCATTATTCATCCGAGCGTCACTCAGCACGAGCTGAACTTGTACGCGGCAATCCATGCCATCGGTGGGTTCGCGCTGTGGGCCCTCGCGGCATTCCTCTTTCGCAGTTTGGACATGAAGACCTAGGGTCTCGGAAAACCGCGCCCTGGTGGCGCCCGCCGCTGGCCGGTGCCAGCACAAGGAAATACCATGCCTAAAAACGAAAACGACCTGGTGGAGATGTTCTCTGCGGAGAGCTTAGAGACGATTCAGCTTCATGTTCTTTGGGCCGCAGTAAGAGCGATCATCGCTACTCATCCGGAGCCTGAGAAGGTCCGTTCGGTGTTCGACCAACTGATCGGTCAATCCACAGCGAACTTGATCGTCCAGGGCGAGCCGTTAGAAGCGTTCACCGTGGTGCGCGATCTGGCCAACGGTTTGTTTGAACAATAGGCCGGAAAAATCGATGCGCGCAACTCAAGCAGGTGCCGGGGCGATTCTGACGGATCGCGAAAAGCGCCCAGGCCTAAAAAAAGACCTTGACGAAAACTTACCAGTTAACATCGATATCAAAAAACCAACCAACGAAGTGGTCGGTGGCCGACCGCTGTCGCGCACTGTTAGTGGCAAGACGAAAGCGTAGGAAAAGACACAATGACTCAGTCTGCTTGGACACGGAATGGACAACCTGTCGACGTCGGCGTGATCTCGGCGACAGCATGTGAATTGCTAAAGCAGACCACTAAGCTTGGTGACTTCGTCTTGCCGTGTTGCTCAGCGCCAGCTGTTCTGAAGACTAGTATTAATGGTGTCCCCTTCTTCGCCCATCTCTCAGACGAATGTGCCACCGCACCCGAAACGAAGTGGCACAAGTCGGGCAAGGCCGCAGTGTTAGGGGCGCTCGATTCTCTGGGCATTCATGGCCAAGAGGAAGCGCCAGGTCAAACTCCGAGCGGTGCCCGTTGGGAGGCGGATGTTCTATTCACGATCAATGGCAGAACTATCGCTATAGAACTACAGCGATCCTACCAACATTTACGCGACTATGTTAGGCGACAGCAACGATATACAGAATCTGGTGTCGAGTGTTACTGGCTGGTTCGCCGCGAACCATACCGCACGCTGGTGAAGGCCACAGCGCGCTTGCTATTGCAGCGCGAATTCGGCAATGTCTGGCCCGCAAATGGTATCGGAAGCCGACTACTACCAGAGTTCCCAGTTGCCATGCTGAACACCGACGGCAAGCACTATGTCCTAACGGGGCCTGGAAAATCAGCCGAGGTGCACGGTTGGATTGTTGGCCTGCTAGAGCAGTCATATCAATATCGTGATGGCTCATGGACCCTTGGATGACCAGTTTTCCTACGAAGGATTAACGAAGGCGGTGGAATTTCTTGTGAATGAGGTTCACGTTTATGGCGACGTTAGCCTCGGGCAGTGTGCCGATTATGCTGCGGCCTTGCGTGCTGCAGCGGCCGCCGTTGAGCGGTGATGACGACAATGGAAATCGTATGAGTGGATGGTGGGTAGTAGTGGACCCGCGCACGCCGGAAGAGCGTGACGCGTCACAAGATCCTATGGGACCGCTGGTCGCGTCTTGGGAGGCAAGCGTATTCAACATGCGTTTCCTCGACCACCTCGTGAAAGAAGGTCGGGCCAAACAGCACTCCTTTAACGGCTACCCGAACCGCTATACGGTAGCCGCCGGCGACTTCGTGCCGCTCATCATCGATGGCCCGCCAGTCCAGGATCTGGGGCCGAATAAAGGCGTTAACACCAACGTGACGATCCATCGCGATAAGCTGCTGGCCCTGCTACCCGCGCATGTGCTGACTGTCGACGTGTGGGATCAGACTTAATGCCTCGGCCGTGCCTGGTTCAGGCTACGAGCTGGCGCCCGACGCTGCAAGCCTCGCGCGATCCCTCCGGAGCGAATTGCCATTAGCAACCACGGCCTGGCGCCGTTGCTACGATTCGCATATCTAAACCCGGAGTTACCCATGACCAGCACTACCATCTCCCCGGCCCAGCGCCATTTCTTGGTGAGTATCGACGTCGCCGACGGCCGTGCACGCACCGACCTCGTCCCCATGCAGGACGGCCTGCAGCGCGCGGCCGAGATAGCGCGCCGTGAAGGCATGCTCACCTCCCACGATGACGAGAACACTATCGTCACGGGAATTGGTGTCTCAGCATGTCCCGACATTGCCGACGTCGTGCTGGCGTTCTACGGCGGGCGCGTCGAGGGCAGCGATCAGGCCCGTAAAGCCATTACGGAAGCGCTCGGCGTCATCGCGTCGAACTTCAGTGTGACAAGGCTAGAGATCCTCAACGAAAAGGACCGCGAGCTGCTGGTAAAAGGGATCGGCTTGGTGCACGCCACTTCCGAGAAAAATCAGGAAGGCTTGATGGCCGATATCGTTCGCAATGGCTGCCATGCCTGGATCCAGCAGCCCGACGCGGAAATTATTCGCGAAGCTGTTCTGGCGGACTACTGTATCGACGAGATGGAGGTGGAAGAGCAAGTCGAGGTGCTTCGTCTCCTGGCCCGGAATGAAGCCGTCATGCGCCTCATTCAAGAAGGCGCCAGCGAAGAAGAACTGGTCAGGCTGCGCATGAAGCTGGAAGAAACCCTCGACTGCCTGGCCCAGGAGAGCGCGTGGGAGCAAGCCGCCCCGCTGGTCGAGCACCTGCTGGATGAACTCGGTGCGACGCTGACCTTGCGTCAGGAGCCCGAGGAAGCAACCGATAGCCCTGGTATGTAAAGCATGGCGTTCCCGCTTCCCCTATTCATAGACGTTGATCCGGACACCCTGGCCACGCTACTCGCGTGCGCCAGGCGGATGGAGGGCTTTCCGGCTGGGGGAGCGAATGTGCTGGCGGCCGCGGCCGCGGTGGAGCAGCTGATAGCCGATCGGCGGCCGGCTGATCCCGCTGTGGTCGAACGCATATTTACGCGTGGATTTGCTCCGTTTTGGGAAGACATCATCTGCCCAGGAGGGGTGGAAGTGAGCGTCGAGGAGGTCGCCGTCCTTTTGGCCTATGCGAGGTCTGAGATCGAGCACGTCGCCTGGTGTTTCGACGCCCTCGATGACGAAGATCTCGAGAACCAGCTGCCGGCGAACTCCGTCGACGCGTGCCCCGTCTGCCATAGCGCCTATGAGATCGAGAAGCACGGCCGGCACGTCCGGGTCTGGCGCGGCGCGTTGGTGGGCTGCGCGGAGAGCGTGACGGATCACGGAAAATTCGACGCTGAGGAAGACGAGGCGCCCGGCCAGAAGCCGGGATAGACGCGCATTATCCGGTCTCCGCCGCGTCGTCTCGATCGTTGAGGGCAGCACGGATGCGCGGCACCATTCCGAAGAAAAAGCAGCTCTCGACCTGCTGTGCACGCCTGCGTGGGCCTTTGTACCTGGGGTACATGTAGCTGATGGCGCAGTACGGGCCGCATTTTGTGTAGCTCCCATCCGACTCGATCAGCACCGTGAAGACTGCCGGCTCCCGGCCCTCCAGCTCGTGCAGCTCGAACCATTCGAACTTTCGCAGCCCCTCGACGCCGATCTTGATCACCTTGCGCCTTTCCATCTGGCCCTACCTCGCTATGACGGCCATGACGGCGTAGAACAGGGCGGTCAAGAAGCTCAGGCCCAGGAACCAGCCTGCCCACTTCCGAGCCGTCCAGCGGCGCCATGCCGTGCCAGTCAGCACCCCGAAGATGATTGGCGGAGCAAGTACATAGCAGATCGCGAAAACAACCTGAGGCGGGCTGCAGTCACCCGCGTCGACGCAGCTGGGCTGGGCGTTCGACCTGGCCCAGTCCATGTGACCCAGGGAATACAGGCAGCACCATACCCAGGTCAAGCCGAGGACAAAGCCGACAAGGCTCGCGGCGCCGCGCCTCATCTGACCTCCCAGAACAGGATCTGAGTGCTGTTACCCAAGTCGCTGAAGTTAAAGGCGTCCAGCGGGCGGGGGAGCCACTGCACGCTGGTTATCCCAAGTCTGCGTGCGAAATTTGCGGCATTGGAGGTCAGCTTGCTCTTGTTCCACAGGTCGATGTGGTCACCGGTAGGTCGAGTTGTTTCGCCGTCGCGTTTCCAGTAGTTCGCGAAGAAGATGATTCCCGTCCGCCCGCGGATCTTGTCCTGCCAATTCTTCCCAGTCACGTCCTCTGGCTCCTTTGGGAGTCCGCAAAATGGCTGTAACTTGAGCCAGCCGGCGAGCTGCTCGGCGAGGTAGGCGACCGGCAGGCCATGCACCTGTCGCGCCGCCCCACGAAACGATTTCATTTCGATGCCGGCGCCGTGAATCGACATCGACACTCGGATCGCGCACTGGTTCTCGAAGCCAGCTGGCACCTTGCCAGTGGCGGCGTCGACGTACGGGTGATGGGAGCTCGGGTAAGACGCCCAGAGCCTGTCGAAGGTCACCGGCTCGACCGAGACGCTGCATACCGAGTCCATGGTCGTGTTGGTGCGAACGCGCGCTTGTTGCGCCAGCACCTTACGCATTGGCCGGCTCCAACACCATTCTGGCCAACGCCTCATCGCCCCATAGGACCGTGTATTCGTCCTCGCCACAAGTTTCGACTCTTGGGAGGAGACCGTCGGCGCCGACGCGGCCGGCGTATTTGCGCCCGTCTTTGGTCTCGACGAAGTAGGGCATCCCCTCTGCCTGCGCCGCTTGCAGCTGGGCCTGCTCATCGTACGGTGATTCCCCCGGCGCCGGCATGGGTGGCGCGCCTGTCCAGCGGCCATCCGGGTTGAGGAAGAAACCGGCCGGTATCGGCATGCCGGTGTCATTGCCTACGCCATCCAGGTTGTTCAAGCTCGACAGCAGAGGGCAGCCGCCGCTCGTCTTCATGCCGTGCAAGACGGCATTGCGGCCATTTGTGAGCCTGCGCCGCGCATAGCCTTCTGCGATCACGCAGTTCTTCCTGCAGATCAGGCGCGCACCTTCAAACGCGTATGGCCGGCCGTGACTGGTGCAGAGCTGGTCGCCTTCGATCACCAGGCCATCGCAAGCGGCCTGGTCGCCCTCCCGAATCCACCCTACAAGGTCCGCCATATCGCCTCCCTGCGATTAAGTTGAATTTCAATCTAAGGGAGAGCGGGCAGCGAGTATTGATTCAAAGCAAGGTTAGTTCGGCAAAAGCTGAGCAACCACGCCTGCGATGACTCGGCAATATGGCGTCGACCCATTTAGTCGAGGACGCCATGCCTACACAGCCCTTCATCACACCCGAACGCAGCTTGACGCTGAACGACATTCTTGGCTACTGCCAGGAATTCAAGCGCCACCACGGCCGTTGGCCACGCGTTACCGCGACGGCTGACGACTTCCTTATCGCCGGCATGCAGGGACTGTCGGGTGCCGACATCGAGCGCGCGCTGCGGACGTCGAGCAACGGCTTGGCCGAAGACCCCGCTTTCCAGCAGATCCGATACCTGGCCTTCGCCAACGGCGGCTGGGACGTCAACATCCAGTTCATCGACCCGGATCACTGCCGGCGGATGGATGACGACAACCTGCAGCGCTTGATCGATTCCATCAGCGTGCGCCATGTGCCTGACAGCCCGATTGCGGTGCGGCCGGCGGACCACGTGTATGTGCAATTACCAGTGGAGTCGGGCTGGCGGATCGGGCACACCGTGTATGCGCCGGTGAGCGACGAGCTCATCGAATACATCGAAGCTCGCGGGCTGATTTATGGGAGCGAGAAGACCTCGATCCCGCGCGAGTACTACGTTTCGGTGATTCCGAATGGCCGGATCTACCTGAAGTACAACCGCATCCTCGGTCAACGGTACGTCGGCACGGTGTCGGACGAGCAGCTGGAGCAACTGCGCGCGCGCCTGGTCGGCGAGGCGGCCACTGAGCGCGCCCGGCAGGCTGCAGCAACAGGCGTCGCTGCGGCCGCGCCAGCGGTGGCCAAGCTGACAATCGAGCAGGAGCTGGCACTGCTGACCGTCGCCGGATCGAAGCTGCAGCTGCCGGCGCAGCAGCTTCAGCACTACGACGAAATCAGCCAGCGCCTGGGCAAGGCAGGTGGGCGGTACATGACCGGCCACAACAAGCATTTCGTCTTCGACGAGGGAGTCGACTGCGCAGATCTGCTGCGCCGCCTGGTCGCTGGCGAAACGGTCAACTTCCAGCAGGAGTACCAATTCTTCGCCACGCCGGAGAACAAGGCGATCGACGCGGCAGAGGAGATCCGAAAGTCGCTCGGCACGCTGCGCGGCAAACGTGTTCTAGAGCCCTCAGCTGGTACCGGCGCCTTAGCTAATGTCGTGCGCCGCATGGGTGCCGATGTGGTCGTAGTCGAGGCGTGGAACGTGAACGCCATCAAGCTGCGCGCCCAGGGCTACGACGTGATTGAGCGAGACTTCCTGAGCGTGACGCCAGAGCAGATCGGGACCTTCGATGCGGTGCTGGCCAATCCCCCCTTCACGAAGAACCAGGACGTCCAGCACGTGATGCACATGCTGCAGTTCATCCGGCCAGGCGGCGCGCTGTCGGCCATCATGTCTACAACTTGGCTCGAAGGGAAAACGAAGACGCACGCCCAGTTCAAAGAATTCCTGGCCACCCAGGACGTGACGGTCACGGCAATCGAGGCCGGTGCATTCAAGGAAAGTGGCACAACCGTGCCGACCGTGCGTTTGGACTTCCGCAACGTGAATGTGCCGCGAGCCGCCGAGGACTTCCATTACGAAGATGCTGGCGCCGGCGAGGAAGAAGAGCAATTCGCCCTGACCATGCAATAACTTCACCCCATTCTGCGCCCCGGTCTAGGTAAGCACGATCGACCGGCGCAGCCGGAGACACGAATAATTTCCTAGTTTATCTAAATAAATTTAGATAAACTTCCTAAAGAGGAGGATCTATGGGGAAGCGACAACTTGCGCCAGCTGAGGCGTTCGATCTACGCCAGGCGCTGCACGTAGCCGTGCTGGAAGCCTTGATGGCTTCACGACGCTGGGCGCCGGGTGAACTGATTTTCCAAGGCGGTACCAGCCTGCACCTCGTGCATGGCTCCCCTCGGTTCTCCGAGGATCTGGATTTTTTGGTCGCCGATTCCCTGAAGTTGGGCTCGATCGGGTCATCGATCCAGTCGCGCTTGGGCGGGACGCCGTGGCTGCCGGCCGACATGGCGCTGAGCGTTACAACGCCGAAGGACGGCCGCAATCCCCATGTGTTCGACGTGGCCATCAGCGGCGAAGGTGTCCTCGGGTCCGTGCGGGTGAAGGTCGAGCTCTGGCAGACGCCTGTCGAAGCGCTCAAGCCCCTGGTAACGGCGGTCCATCCGGTACGCTTGATCGTCGGGCGTGCCGCCGGCGCGCAGGCGTTCGTGCCGACGCTCGAGCTCAAAGAGATCTTCGTCGACAAGGTATTTGCCGTGGCTGCCCGCCCGTACCTGAAGCCGCGCGACGTCTTCGATCTATACTGGCTGGCCGAACGTGGTGAAGCGCAAGCGTGCACTGCAGAAGACCTCGCGGTGCGCCTCGCCACCTACCCGAATGAGACGCCCGAGAACTGGCTCCAGAAGGCCGCTGCAAGGCGCCAGGAGCTGCTGGGCTCCGCGGACAAGGTGAAGGCCGACCTGCGCCGCTGGCTCCCGCCATCGTGGCCCCTGACGGACGAAAAGGTCGGTGCCATGATCGAGGCCTCCGTTCAGGCGCTCGATTATGGCGTGCAGAGCATGCGCGTGCTAGCTGATGCCCAGGCCGAGGCACCTGAAGGCGAATCGGAGCCTGAGCCTGACGAGGGCGCTCCAGCACCATGAAAAAGACAATCTCGGCATACGAGCGCCTTGCGTCGCTGCCTGCCGTCTTCCGCGGAGCTGAGCTGACGGTTCGCTTCCAGTGGCCGTCGAAGACAGCATCCCACTACCTCTATCTCTGGAAGCGCCGCAATCTCGTTGCCGGCCTAGGTGGTCACAGCGATGTTTTCGCTAACCTGGTGGTCGCCCGCGAGCCCGACTGGGAAGCGGCGCTACGGCTGGCCATGCCGTCAGCGGTGCTGGTCGGCGTCGAAATTTTGAGGCGGGCGGGCTGGACCACCCAGATTCCTTTTCGCCCGGAAGCAGTAGTCAATTCGGCCGAGCCGACGTATCAGATCAACCATTTCGACGTGAAGCCCAGGCCGCCTGGGTGGTTCAAGTTGCTTGCCCCAGGCATGACCCGGCCCAACGCACGGGGCGTGGCCGTGCTGTCCCCGAGCTGGGCACTGGCCGAGATGATCCGAAGCGAAGGTTGGGGTGCGTGCGGACTGGCGCCAGACGACATCTACTGGGACGAGGTGACCGAGAGCGATCGCGCTGAATGGGCCGCAGCTTGCGAAGCCCTCGGCATGGATGGGGTGACGATGAATCCGGACGAGGAGTTCGACTGCGGCCGCTGCCGATAATCCCCGCTTGTGTCGCTGTGACGAGACAGCGTCGACGGCGGGACCGGTCAGCGCCCCTAAAACAGCGCTGAATCGCGTACATTAATGCCTCACGGAAACATTATGACGTGACGCGTCACGTAAAGTTCTATGCCTTCGCTGGCATCCGTAGCGGCCGGCAGCCGCGGAGCAAGATATGAAAAAGACAGTATTCCTTATCGCGGCCGTCGCTTTCGCGAGCCGCGCCTTCGCGGCCGATGTCGCTACGTTCGATATCGGTGGCGTTAAGCTGGGAATGACGCCGGCAGAGGCCAGGGCGGCTCTGCAGGGCAAATGCAAGCGAGATCTAGGTAAATTCGACGAGACCACCGTGCTCACGCCGAACCCATTCCAACTCGGCAAGAAATACGCGGCGTACATGCACTGTAAAACGGAGGCCACCGACACTATGGTCGGTCTCGTGGCGATCCCGTCTGGCGCGGTCGTCGTGGAGCGGGTGATTTACAAGATGCAGTGGAGCGTCGAGAACGAAAAGGCGCTGAAGGATAGCGCTCTTGCGAAGTACGGTGAGCCGACGAACATCGTCCAAATGAACAACGCGCCCGAGTGGTGCAATGAACCAAACCCAATATGGAAGGGCGGCCCCGCATGCAAAGATTCGCGAGGACCTTCGCTCCTCGTCGTGAGGTCTGAACTGCAACTTGCCGATCCGCGCTACGCGCAGCAGGTGTGGGACTACCAAAAGGCAAAGCAAACCGTCAAACCGTCGCTGTAAAGGGTAGGGGCGTAGCAGCTATAGGCATCTGGCGCTCGGCTCAACAGCATCATTGACCAGAGAGACTTTCTTGAAACAGATCGGCACCTTCGGCGCTCGTGGCGCCGCCATCGACGACCTCCAGTTATTTCGAGGCGAGACCGACCCGCACGTTGCCTCCATGCTCGCCAGCTGCCCTGTGGTGAGTGTGATGCGCGGGCAGCGCGTCGACAACGGGAGCCGAGAGCGCTTGTTCATCGTTCTATCAGGCGAGCTCGAAATCGTCGCCGGCGCGCACATTGGCGAAGAAGGGGGCGCGAGCCGCGTCCTGCCCGGTGAAAGCGCGGGCGAACAGGCAGTGCTGGACGATGCAGTCGATCTGGCCGCGCTGACGGCCGCCGAGGATAGCGAGCTGCTGGTGATCGACTCCAGCACCGTCTGGGCCTTGATCGAGCGGTCCCACGTGTTGTCGCGCAACCTGCTGCGCCTGCTGTCTTTCCGCATTAGGGCAGCCAACGCGCTGGCGCGCAGGCGCCAGAAGCTGGGCGACTTCTACCGCCAGCTGTCGCTCAACGATGCGCTTACCGGGCTATATAACCGTGCATGGCTCAATGAAATGCTTCCGAAGCTCGCCGCGCGGGCATCGCAGGACGGCGGCGCACTCTCGCTAGTGATGGTCGACCTCGACCACTTCAAGCGCTTCAACGACACCCATGGGCACGTTGCCGGCGACGCCGCCCTAGCGGCCGCAGCGGGTGTCCTTCGGGCAGGCTTGCGGCCGTCCGACTTCGCGGTGCGGTACGGCGGGGAGGAGATGATGGTCCTGCTGCCGGGCGCGAACGAGGATCAGGCTGTCCAGGTGGCCCAGCGCTTATGCGAGCGACTGCGCGAAGCGGTTGTGTTCGCAGACATGTCTCTGCCGCTACCGCACGTGACTGGTTCGTTCGGCGTCGCCAGCCTGGCGCCAGGCGGCAATGAGCGTGTGCTGATGGAGGCGGCCGACGCCGCCCTATACCGCGCAAAGGACGCGGGTCGTAACCGCGTCAGCACCTGATGGGCGGGCTTCAGTGCTCGATATCGGATAGACAATGAGCGCCAGAAGTCGGTAGACTTGCCGCTTTGCTACCAATCGTTCAAGATCGTGAAAAAAACTTTCGCAGGCGCTCCCGCCTGGTGGCCGAGCGTGGTCGCACCTAATGCTGCAGCAGCAGACATCGGCTCGACGAATTGCGGTGCGCGGCAGAGAGTTCGCCGAGCGTGCCTGGCCCTGGGCGCTTTGAGCCTTGCACTGTGCACGCTCGGGCAGGCCGCTCCGAATGAGATCGCCTCGGATGCGCAGGTATGGCTGCAGCAGTCGGCGGCCGAGAAGGCGGCCTACCTTGACGGGATATGCACCGGTCTACACGCCGCGGGTCACGTATCAGGGGAAACGCTATGTGGTCAGGTGGTGTCGGCCGCCCAGTTGCAGTCGAAGACGGGATTGCGCGCGAACCTGCGGCTTTGCGGAATCCGCTTTGGCGGCGCCAACGCGAAAGGAAGATCGCTGCCGAATGGCACACAGGTCTTGGATACATTTTATGCGGACGCTGCACATTCCGACGTGCCAGTGATCCTGGCGATCGAGCAGTACAACGACCAGGTCTGCCACGAGGCGAATGTCGGCGGCCGGCTGGCCGCGGCGCAGGCGCGGCGCAAGTGCGTTCGCCAGCTGATCAACATGGTCGATGCCTCTCCGCAGGCGCGAGCGGCCCAGCAGTCCGTGTGCGACAAGCTACGATAATGCGGGCGACGCCTTCTCGCTAGAGCGTGGCGCCAGGTGCAGCGATATCCCGGTCGACCAACGCCAGTGTTTCCTCCACGTGGTCGAAATCCAACTCGGTGAACACGTCACCGACCGGATCGCCGTTCTGGTCGACCCACTCGAAATAAGAGCTGGTACCGCAGCCGCACACGCGCAGCTCGTGTGCGCCAGCTTCCGCTGATGTCGTGTGCAGAAGGGTGACCGAGTCGCGCGAGACATGCTTGTTATACAGCGCCATCTGCATGCTCGAGGCGACTGCCGAGAAAACGCCGTCGTGGTTGAGTCCCGCGTCTTCCAGCACATGGCGCCTGGACTCGGCGAGGTCGCGCCAAGCCAAGTTCTCGGTGTGATATTCGCCTTCCGTCACTTCGTCGCGGTCCTGTTCGTCAGCGGAGTACCAGCGGCCGTCAGCAGCTCGGGCGACATCGAACCCATCTTCGATCAGCGTCACCTTGATCTTCGCCGCTAGGCTCGCGCGCTCAGCGTCGCTACCGGCCAGCCAATTCGCATCCGGGAGCGTGGCCAGGGCAAAAGGCAGTCCGAAGGTTCGGCTTTCTTCAGGGGTAAACAGCGTGGCGCCGGCGAGCCCCGTCCAGCCGTTATTGTTGGACCAGAAGCCCCCGCCGGACTGCATGGCCTCGATCTCGGAGAAAATTACCACGCTAGCGGCCAGCCGCGCGCGTGTATGGGTTGTCATATCGGTCATGGTTTATCGTTTCGTTATCGTTCTGTTAGATGCCGGCGCCGGGCCAGCACCGTCGATGTTTGATAGGGCCGGGGTTAGGTCATGCTTTCGAAAGGCGGTTGCTCCTCCTGCGTGGGAACAGTCGAGGCGAGCGCGGCCGCCACAAGCTCCGGCGTTAGTCCCGCCTCGGTGAAGAGGCCAACCAGGCGCTCATAGCTGGCGTTGGACGCGTCACAGGATCGGAAGCCTTCGTTCTGCAGCTTGTAGAGGAGGTTGGTGGTTCCGTAGGCAGCGTCGGACTCGTATCCGTAGTCCACCATGAGATGCCCATTCTCCACGCCAATCGCCACCGCCGTGTGGTCGGGCAGCGCCAGGATGCAGCGGCGCCCGCGGCCGGCGCTGTCGGTCACCACGGTATAAAAGAACGTCAACGCCTGCAGCCACGGCGTGCCGGCTGGCGCCTCACGGAAGAGGGGCTTGAGCATGCAAGTACGCGAGGTGACGGGGAAACCCTTCGCCTCGAGCATTTCGCAGTGCTGGGCCAGCTTGCGGCCGGCCTGCGCGAACGCCTCGTGATCGCCACGATAATCGAAGTGCTCGACCGAACGGCCGCGCCGGGCGACGTAGCCCTGGGGCAGGCGGGATAGCAGCGGGTGTTCGAAGTTCATTGGGCCATCCCTTCCGCCGGTTCGTCCGAGGCAACGTTTTCCGGGCCCAAGGCGTCGGCGAACAGGGCCTCGCATACCTTGGCGTTGGGATCGACCTGGTGCTCGACGGTGACGGCCGTAGAATTGAAGACCTGCAGATGGCGACGCTCGCTCAGGGCCGATCCATCAACGTCATAATCGCCACCGACCAGGCGCATCTCGCAGTTGCCTGTGGCGCCCTGGATCAGACCGCCTTCGAGGCCGACATAGACCTTCGGCACGAAGCCGGGGCCCGACAGCGTCGAGCGCAACTCGGCCAGCGCGGTAGCGTCCAGCACCAGCTGGTCTGGCTGGGCCTGGTCGAGCAGGGCAGTGATCTGGGAAAGCATATTGTCGGAGAGGGCGCAGAGCTTCATAGGTCCTTTCTTGTGGCGATACCACCACGGTTCGTGAGCGTGCGTGGCCACCGGCCACTCGATAATCGAGTGTAAAGAGCAACGCGTGGCGTGGTTGCACCCCACTGTCCTGATAGCTGGGTTATGTTTCCGTACATCACTTTTTTTCGAGCGAACCACCATGACGTCTACTGCATCCAGCGGCACCTCGTGCAAGGCTGAACTCGCCACCTACCTCGCCAGCAGGCTGGTGCAGGCCGGGCACACGAATCCATCCGGCCCGATCAGCGCCTCACTGATCGAGGTGCTGCTCGCTGACTTCGAGCGCGCCGGCGACGCGACCGGCCAGCGCCGGCTGTCTCTCGTGTCCGAGTACGACCAGCTCGCGCTGGCCACGGCCGAGCAGGAATCGAAGGCTGTGGCCGCGACCCTGCGCGAGGCGCTGGCGCCGGACGTCATTGCGGCCGCGGGAGCGCAGGCGAACGACCCTGGCACGCTGGCCAGCCTCGTGGTGGAGGAAAATAAGGACATGAAGGCCCAGGTGCAGGCGGGCAACCTGGTGGTAGACATGCACAAGGATCTCGTCCAGATGCTCAGCGAGATGCTGCCCAGGCTCGCGCAGGCCAACGTTGACCAGTCGATCCTGTCGTCGGCGACCGCGCTCCTGGAGCGTGCGCAGGCCATCCAGGAGGGGCGCGGCATCCCCGCCGGCGTTTCGCCCATCCGGATCCTGAATGCGATCGAGCGTGTGTCCTCTGCCCACCATGACATCTTGATGCGCTTCGGGAACGTGCTCGATAAGCAGACGTTGGTGCGCGGCATGCAAGTCGTCGGCGAGGCCGCTAAGCTGCTGGAGGAGATTCATGGCCCGGCCGGCGAGCAGGAGGTCGAGGACGACGGTGAGGATGAGCAGCGCGGCCAGCGCATGTGATTGGCGCCGGCGCGGTCTGGCGTCCGCTATCATGGGCGCATGATGAGATTCAAAGCACCATTGACCAAGCAGGCGCTGCAGGACATCCAGGACCGCAACCCGCGCCGCCGCGGTGACCAACAGTCCGACGATCTGTATGCGGCACTCTGGGAGATCCACCGCCTACGCGCGATGGTGCTGCGCGCTGACCAGCTGCAGCGCGCTTACGGTGATTCGGTGTATGGGGGAGGGCTGGCGCTGGTGCTGCAGGCCTTCCGCGAGGATATGTCGCGGGAGCCCTGTGTTCAGGAAATGCCGGTCTTGCGCGAGCTGTCCGCCGGTCCTCGGATGAAGTCCGGCGGCGCTCAGGATGGCTCAGGGGAGTAGGCGCCTCTTCACGGCGCCGGCGCCTCGCCCATCTCCTCTTCTACTTCCTCGTCTTCCAGGCCAGCAAACAGGTCGCCCGACTGCGGGATCGGCCGTTCAGGAGTGACCTGCGCCGCGCGTTGGGCTGCCGCCAGCGCCTGCTCTTGCGCCATTGCCCGCGCCAGCTCCGACGTCGTCGGCCCGGCCGGGCGGTAAGGCATGAGGGGGCGTCCGACACCCGCTCTTTTCGCAGCCTCGGCGGCGGCCTTGCGGTTCAGGTAGGCGGCGTGTTTTTCTTCCTCCGACATGCCGAATTCGTCCCGGCGCGACAGGTAGGTTCGGGTTCCTCGAGCGTTTCCGTAGTTGCGAAAGCGTGACATGCTGATCTCGTCCTTGCTGGTATGCGTGAGAGACCAGTATGCCGACCGATACCAGGCGTGGTTGCACCGGGTGTAGTGGCGAGCCAATACGGCTCCGCCACATTCGCTCAAGTGCGGTGCAGGGCGTGCTTGCCGTTGCAACCCATGTACGCGCGGTTGAGCTAGGCAGGCCCAGGCGAGAGTGGCTTGAATGTTCGAAAAACCGAGCACGTAAAGTTATTGGTGTCGCAAGCGAACTGCAGGGGCCACTCGGCATGACTAACGCCGTCTTGGAAGATATTGTCAAAGACAAATCCTTTAATGTGCACCCCGTAGTGGGACCCATTTTCCGAAACGTAGTCTTTACCTTTTATTACTGGGTAAGGCAGCTTGAAGTTCCGCCTGCGCATACTGATGTAAGGCCTGGTCGTTAGCGCTTTAAGCTCCAATATCTCGCCCGAGTAGCCCTCTTTCATGAACATCCTTGACAGAGCTTCGGCGCACTGGAAACATTCAAGATGGCCGAATCCCTTCGCTACTCTCCTGGCAATTACGGCAAGGGACAAAGGCGCTTTGGCAATCATGAGCGTGTCGGCTTATGCAGCGATCGACGTACGCGTCCAACTGGCTGAGCGCCAGACGCCTTCCCTCCGACAGCGCGCAGCGCCGGCTTCCTTCGTTCTCCCTGGCCTGTGCCGCCCTGTGCCGTCTGCAGCGCGGCCACCAGGCGCTCGACTTCCCTGGCGTTGGCCGCCTGCGTGTTCTTGAGCTCCTGCGCCAACGCGGCCGCCTCGGCTGCCACCTTGGCGTGTTCGAGGGAGAGACGGCGGTTTTCGCTGGCCTGGCCGGCGAGCGACAGATCCTGCGCCTTGACGCGCTGACGCAGATTGTCGATTTCCTGCAGGTGGCGCTGGGCATCTTCGCGGGCGGCCGCGACCTGCTTGTCGGCGCGCTGCTGCTCGGACGTTCGGACATCATTGAGCTGCTGCTCGTGTTTGACCTGCTGCTCATGCGCCGCCTGCAATTTGGCGCTCAGCTCGCGCACCTGGATGTTCGCTGCTTCCAGCTGCTGTTTCGTTTCCGCGTGGTTGTGCTGCTCGATCTCGAACAGCTTCTGGGCTGCGGCGGTGTGAACTTCCTGCTCGCCGAGCTTGCGCTGCAGGTCCTGTACGACCTGATCGGCTTCCGCGATCTGGCGCTGGTATTCCTCACGGTCGGCATCGAAGCTGGCCCGCGCCACGCCGAACAACTGCACAGCCATCGTCTGGAAAGAGGACTGGAACAGTGAGCGGACCTGTGCTGGCACGCCCGAGTCCTTCGGGACTGTGCCCATCGCGTGATAGGCAGGCCAGAACTCTTCGCTGTACCAGGCCTTCATTTCACTCTGGATCGTCGACGCCGAGGGATTGATGCCGCCGGCAGTGCGCTCAATGATGCGCTTGCGGACGGCCTCCGCAGTCGGGATCTCATTGTTCTGCACCATCTCAGCAGCAATCTTGCGGGCCAGGTCGCGGGAATTGCCGGGCGTGAGGTCGATGAGGTCGGTACGATTCGGTTCGGTCATAGGCTTTCGGGTTCGGGCGGCCGCGCCTCAAGCAGCGGCGCAGTCCAGGGTTTCTTCGATCTCTGCGACCAGGTCGCGCTTCAGGGCCTGTCTGCAGGTCCACTGGTCACGACTGATGCCTGCGCGGGGCACCAGCACCACCACCTTGCGCGACAGCGGCACCGCAGCGAAATACTGATCCAGCGCCTCGCGTAAGGCCAGCGGCTGCCGGGGCAGGTCCAGGCAAGCTCGATCGATGTCACCAAGACATCGAATGATAACCTTGTCCTGGCAGGTTTCATACTCGCAGGGCAACCACAGGCCGTGGATGCTCACGTATTCATGTCGAACAGGGGATGTCATTGCAAGATGGGAGCGTCGGCCTGATCGGGATCGGGGAGGGCGGTGTGCTTGAGGACGGGCTGAACCTCGACAAAAGCCGGATCAGCGCCTTCTTCGAACGGTAGGCGCCCGTTCTGGTCTGGCCAGACGAGCTGAACGACCTGGAGCGGCTTGGACACGGCCTCGGCAAAATCGAGGGCGAAAAGGGTCCGGTTCGCAGCGTACTCGTGCGGCACGTCGACCAGCATGGCGCGCGAATTCTTAAACACGTCCAGCAGCACGGTATTGATGCCCCAGGGCTCGGCACCAGCCTGCAAGGCGCGGGCAATCAACTCATCGCCGGCGTCGGTCGCTACGCGAGGGTTAAGGCCGACGACGATCAGATCTGGAATTCCTTTTGCCACCAGCCCCACGGTATAGCAGTAGAAGGGAAATGCACCGAACTCGCCATCGTCTTCCGCGTGCACATATTGCCAGGCCCATCCCTTTTGCTCGATTTGGTCCAGCAAGTTATTCCAGGTGGTGTCGAAAAGTGTCACGGTTTCTCCTTGTCCTGTTCAGTCCGACTTACCTTGCCGGACGGTAATTAGCCAACGAATTATGCCGGAAAGTTGTTACGTGGCATAGGCACGCCGCGTAAATGTTTTTATCTGGAATTAATTTCTCCCGGTTCTGGCGAGATCGGGCTCGACCAGGTAGGGCTGGCGCAGCGCGGGAGAGCCCCTGCCGGCGGCATGATGCAGAATAGGAGGATCACCCTGACGAAAGGAATTTATGAACACAGCTTGGAACATCACCTTTACGAACCCGGACGGTGAGACGCGCACAACCGAAATCCTCTGGACCGACACTCCGCCCACCATGAACGAGGCGGCAGTGGCGATCCGAGATCGGCTGCTCGGGGACGTGGTTTTTCCGGTCGATCGTCCGCGGGAATCGAGCAATCACACCATCCATCTTCTGGAGCACCACGGCTACAAGATCATCGGGGTCGAGCGGGCTTAGACAAACAGCTGGAGCTGTGGCCCTTCGGTATCGCCCAGGTCGTCTGGATCGTCCAGGTCGATGTCTTCGGTACTTTCCAGGCCGTCCTGGGTGACCAGCTCCGGCTCCGGCGCCGATGCGCTCGTGGTTGCGGGCATGGGCTCGGCCGCCATGTGCAACGGATCGGGCACGCCAGTCTCAGCGTCCTTTTTCTTCTTCGTCTTCTTTTCCTTCTTTGGCGCGCTCCACGCAAGCTGCGCCTCGGCCGGTAAATCATCGAAGGCGATGGACCGCGCGAGGAGATCCTCGACCGAGTAGTCCAGGGTCAGGCCCACGCTGTCCTTATAAGCCGTCCTGCGCAACACCTCGTCGTGCTTGGCCAGCTGCGCGTGGGAGAGCGTCAGCACTCCCTGAAGAGCGTACCATTTGTAGCCGAAAGTGACGCCGCCCGGTACGGACGGTTGGTCGTAGTACTTCAGCATTTGCTCGAACTGGAAATCCTCGATCATCATCGCTGCTTCCGTGTCGATGTCGAACTGCTGATCGTGATGCACCTCCCAGACCTTGGTGCCGTCCTTGAGCTCTTTCAGATCCGGTTGTACGCCGTGGTCGCCGATGATGCCCTCGATGTAGTCGCTTCGGAGGCCGTTCCAGTTGGAGTTAAGGCCGTCGTCCCATTCGGTACCGACGTAGAGATATTTGGCCGGTGGCAGTGGCTGCGGTGGCGTGGTCTCCACCTCGGGGATGTCGTAGCGAACTTTCCGCTCGCGAATGTCGCGATAGTCGGCCCAGACCTGGAAGGGCTTGGCCAGGCCGTTGAGGCTCTGCAGGGCATCGATCGCGATCATCATCTCGATCGACAGGATGCGGAACTTCGGTGCCTGACCCGCGCGTGCGGCGCGTCGCTCCTCGTCATAGTCGAGCTGCAGCATGTAACGCGTCAGGTCGCGGATGAATTTGGGGTGGTACGTGTCTGGCTTGATTTCGATATAGCCGCCCTTAATCGTGCGGCCGGCCCAGTGTCGACGCGACCAGTCGTACCGGGTGGCGCGGATCAGCTTGTTCAGCTTGTTCAGGCCGCGGGCATACTCATAACGTGGATCGTGGGCAATCATCGCTGCCAGGCTCTTGTCCTCGGTCTTTTGACATCCCCAGCAGCCGTGGCGAGCGCCGCAGCCAGGGCTTTTGCGTGTTTCGTGTATGTCCATTGCCACGATGGAGCAGCTCGTACCGGCCGAGTGCGCATAGATCCGGTCGGTCTCTTTAAAGTCCGAATACGACTCGGCCAGCCCGTTGGTGACGTTACCGAGATGCTCGAACACGTCTAGTTCGGACCAGTCTGCGATAGGGGACAAGACCAAATCGTTGGCCTTATTGCGTACCGGCTCGATCGCACTGTCTCCGCGCTCACGCATCCGGTTGGCACGGACCACCGATTCCTCCCGTCTCACTCCCAAGACAGTAACCGGCTCGGGCAGGTTCTGTTTCATCCAGATGGCGAACAGGTTCTTGCGAAAACGTTGCTGTGGGACAATTTTTAGGTCGCTCGTGCAATCACCTTCGCTACCAGCAAAGCTCGGGATGCCTCGACCGCTCAAAATCTTCACTTGCCAAGGGCTTTGTTGAGCAAACCGAGCAAAGGCCGAGCTGACGCTGTTTGTAGTATGTTTTATAACACTGGGACCGTAACCGGGGTGCCCAGTCGAGTGAAGCGGTTCAGTACAGCCGCTCGCACTTGCAATTCGGCGACCTGACGGTCGAAGTCACGTGCCATGACACGTTCACCCAGCAGCTTGAAGCAGCGCATCTTGGTCTCGACAAGGCTGCGCCGATGATAGCCACTCCATTTTTTCCAGATCGCCCGGCCCAGCCTGCGCGTCGTGTGCAGTATGTCATTGCGCGCCTCGGCGCCGCAGCGGTTCGTCTTCCAGGGCTTGGCGTTCTTGCGCGTCGGGATGATGGCATCTGCGGCGCGCAAAGCAATCGCCTCATGGCAGTCCTTCGTGTCGTAAGCACCGTCGCCACTAACGCTGGCAATGCGCTCGTCGGCAGGAATCTGATCCAGCAACGCTGGCAGGACAGGCGCATCACCGATGCTGTTGTCGGTCACTTCCATGGCCCGGATCTCGAGCGTGGACGCGTCGATCCCGAGGTGTACCTTGCGCCATTGGCGGCGATACTCCGCCCCATGCTTTTTCGTCTTCCACTCGCCTTCGCCCAGCATCTTGATGCCCGTGCTGTCCACCAACAGATGCAGCCCTGTCGTGGTCGGCACTGCGCCGATGGCGACCTGGAGCGTCTTCTGGCGTCGGCTGACCGTGCTGTAGTCAGGTACCGGCCAGTCAAGGCCAGCCAGGCGCAGCAGGCTTTGCGTCATCCCCATGGCTTGGCGCAGTGGCAAATTGAAAAGGCACTTCATGCTCAGGCAGAACTGAATCGCCTGGTCACTGAACGTCTGGTCGCGCCCACGCCTGCCGTTTGGCTGGCCTTGCCACCTCATGGTCGGATCGAGCCAGATGAGCAGCGAGCCGCGTGACTTCAGCGCTTCGTTGTATGTCTTCCAATTGGTGGTACGGTACTTCTGCGGAGCCGGTTTCATCCGTTCAGGCTACCAGACCAGCAGGTTCCTCGCTGATCAAGACCTGGTTTGTGCAACAAAGCCCACTGAAAGAGTAATCGAATTGATCGTAAAAACCGGCCTGCTGTTCATCGCCACCGCCATTGCCGAAATCGTCGGCTGCTTCCTTCCTTACCTGTGGCTGCGCAAGGGCGGATCGGCTTGGCTAGTGGTTCCGGCCGCTGCCAGCCTGGCCATTTTTGTCTGGCTGCTGACCCTACATCCGGTAGCGAGCGGCCGCGTGTATGCGGCGTATGGCGGGGTGTACGTCGCCACCGCCCTGGTCTGGCTCAGGCTAGTCGATGGTGTCGAATTGTCGACGCTCGACTGGGCCGGGGCGGCGATCGCGCTATGCGGGATGGCGATCATCGTCTCCGGCTGGACAAGGGGCGCCTGAAACCTGAATGGAGGCGATTGTCACGGAATCAGTCTAGCAGTGCAGGGCCGAGATCAAGGGACAAGCGACATTGCCCTGCTGCGAGTTGCACTCGCAGACTAGGCGTGACAAGGCAGTTTCCATCCGCGCGAGGTCTGCCAGGCGGGCGCGCACGTCGGCCAGGCGCAATGCGGCCAGTTCGGCGGCCTCGGTGCAGTGGGCGCCATCCTCGAGCTTCAGGAGCTGTCCGACCTCGTCCAGGGTGAATCCCAGGCGCTGTGCCGATTTCACGAACCTGACCCGCGCAACGTCCGCCTGCCCATAGCGGCGGATGCTCCCGGGCGGCCGGTCCGGTTCCAGCAGCAGTCCTTTGCGCTGATAGAAGCGGATGGTTTCCACATTCACTTCGGCCGCCTTGGCGAAGGCACCGATGGTCAGGGTATCGCTGTGCATGGTGCTTGACTCCGTACTTGACTACGGAAGTAACCTTACACCATCAACAGAATACTTGGAAGGAGTACCCCATGTCGGAAAGGAGGAAAGTCCGCGGCGCCCTGGCGGCCGGGGGCCTGGCTGCCATTCTCGCCTCGAGCTGCTGCCTCGGGCCGCTTATACTCGTCACGCTGGGCTTTTCGGGCGCCTGGATCGGCAACCTCACCGTGCTGGAACCCTACCGTCCTGTCTTCATCGGCGCTGCCGTCCTCGCGCTGTTCTTTGCGTGGCGTGGCATCTTCCGCCCGGCGCATGCCTGCGCCCCCGGAGAGGTGTGTGCCGCGCCGCAGACGCAAAGCTTCTACAAGAACCTGTTCTGGACCGTTTCCGCACTGGTCGTGCTTGCCCTTGCTTTCCCTTATGCGATACCACTTTTTTATTAAAAGGACTGCCATGAAAAAAATCACCGTCATCATCGCTCTCGCCGCCGCCGTGACCGCGCCAGCCTGGGCCGCCACCAGGACCGTCACCTTGTCGGTGCCGGGCATGACCTGCTCGACCTGCCCGATCACCGTCAAGAAAGCGCTGGTGAAGGTGGCGGGGGTGCAGAAGGCGGAAGTCAGCTATGAACAGCGCGAAGCGATCGTGACCTTCGACGACGCCAGGACCAATACCGACGCGCTCGCGAAAGCCACCGAAAATGCCGGCTATCCGTCAACCGTCAAGCATTGATGGGGCAATCCTGATGCAGCCTGTCACCCTTCGCATCGGCGGCATGACCTGCGTGTCGTGCGCCAGTCACATACAGCGCGTGTTGGCGGGACTCCCCGGCGTGCGCCTGGCCCGGGTGTCCTATCCGGAGCAGCGGGCCGAGGTCGAGGCGGACCCCAAGGTCGGCGCCGATGTGCTGGCGGCGGCTGTATCGGCTCTCGGCTATTCGTGCGAAGCATTGGCCGCGCCGGATCGCGCCCTGCACGTGGCCGTGATCGGCAGCGGCGGCGCGGCGGTAGCCGCGGCGCTGAAAGCCGTGGAGCGGGGCGCACGCGTTACCCTCATCGAGCGAGGTACCGTCGGCGGCACCTGCGTCAACATCGGCTGCGTGCCTTCGAAGATCATGATCCGCGCCGCGCACGTCGCCCATCTGCGCCGCCAGAGTCCGTTCGATGACGGGATCGGCGCGACGCCGCCGGCCATTCTGCAGGAACGGCTGCTGGCCAGGCAACAGGGCCGCGTGGAGGAGTTGCGGTACGCTAAGTACGAAAGAATCCTGGAGAGCACCCCGGAGATCACCGTACTGCACGGTGAGGCAAGCTTCGCGGATGCGAACACCCTGGTCGTGCAGCTCGCCGGCGGCGGGCAGCAGCGGGTGCGCTTTGACCGTTGCCTGATCGGCACCGGCGCGAGCCCGGCGATCCCGGCGATCGCGGGCTTGAATGATACGCCCTACTGGACATCCACGGAGGCGCTCGCCAGCGACAGTATTCCCGAGCGGCTTGCCGTGATCGGCTCGTCGGTGGTGGCGGTCGAGCTGGCGCAGGCATTCGCGCGGTTGGGAAGCCGGGTGACGATCCTGGCGCGCAGCACGCTATTTTCCCGCGACGACCCAGCCATTGGTGATGCCGTGGCAGCCGCATTCCGCGCGGAGGGTATCGACGTCCTGGAGCACACGGAGGCGACCCGGGTCGTCCACGCGGATGGCGAATTCGCTCTGACGACGAATCGCGGCGAGGTGTGCGCCGACCGCCTGCTGGTCGCTTCCGGACGCACGCCAAACACGTGCGGACTGAACCTGGAAGCCGCAGGAGTCGCCAGCGATGTGCAGGGAGCGATCGTCGTCGACGCCGCTATGCGCACTAGCAAGCCGCACATTCATGCCGCAGGGGACTGCACCGACCAGCCGAAGTTCGTGTATGTCGCCGCCGCCGCTGGCACGCGCGCCGCCATCAACATGACAGGCGGCGACGCTGCGCTGGACCTGACGGCGATGCCGGCGGTTGTGTTCACCGATCCCCAGGTCGCAACAGTAGGCTATGGCGAAGCGGAAGCGCGACGGGCCGGCATCGAGACCGACAGTCGGACCCTCGCGCTGGACAACGTGCCGAGAGCGATCGCCAATTTTGACACGCGCGGCTTCATCAAGCTGGTGACTGAAGCCTGTTCCGGGCGCCTGATCGGGGTACAGGCGGTAGCGCCGGAAGCGGGTGAGTTGATCCAGGCGGCTGCGCTGGCGATCCGGCACCGGATGACCGTACAGGCATTGGCCGACGAATTATTCCCCTACCTGACCATGGTCGAAGGGCTGAAGCTGGCAGCGCAGACCTTCAGCAAGGACGTTACGCAGCTTTCCTGCTGCGCCGGCTGAACAGGAGCGCCAATGTCGGGGAAGCAGGGAGCGCGCTGGCAAGCCCGATTACGCTCTTATAGTGTCGCGAATCTGGTATCGTCCAATGCGCCAAACACGCCGAATTCGCTTCCTGAGCGCCCTCATAGCGCTGTTCAGTCTGCGGTTCCTGCAGTTGGCCATGGCGGCTTGCGCTAGAACACGCATAAGGCCGTCGAGCTGGCCACACTGGATGGATGTCCTGGTTTAACCATCACCGCCTGCTGGAACCGCTCGGTTATATACCGCCGAAGCTGAGGCAAACGATTACAAGCAACTGAGCAGTCAAGCCATCCAGGCCTGACTCACACAAAACGGCCTCCACGAAAGCCGGGGCGGTTCATTAAGGACCGTTTAATTGACAAAGACATGTGGCGGTCCTAGACTTCGCACTGACCATGAGACTTCCGCGCACATCCCGAGTAATTGCCGCAACAATAGTGCTGTTCAGCATATTGTTCATGCAACTCGCTGTGTCGGCATATGCGTGTCCAGCGCTGAACTTGGGAAATGACGGCCGGACGACTGTGTCTGTGCATACGACGCCAGCCAACCTGGCCCCATGCCACGACATGGATACGGAACAGCCCAGCCTGTGCCATGCGTCCCACGAGACAGACAAGCAATCCCTCGACAAGCCTGCGACGCCACCTCTGGCACCTTTCGTTGCTGTTGGTTACGGTCTGCCAATAAGTCAGGATTTACTCTCGTTCGAGCGTTTTCTTGGCTCGCCAACCTCCGCCTTCCTTACGCATGCGACGGCACCGCCTATAGCCGTTCGCAACTGCTGTTTCCGCATTTGATCCTTCAGTTTTCTTGATTCCTCATCGCTGCGCTTTTGCGCGGGCGATGTTACTCAATGCATTCTGGAGGTTTGATGTTTTCCCCACATATCATGACGAGGCGCGTGGCCCCTCGTTCGACTGTTCGGTTCACCCGGGCAATCCTTCTTGTTCTATTTGCTGTATTTGTCGGCGTTTCCAATGGTGCGTTTGCCACCGATGGGGCATTGACGCTGGTTGAAGCCCAGCAGCGTGCCGTCGAGCGATCGCGACTGTTGGCGGCGAAAGAATACGCTGCCCAGTCCTCGCGGGAGATGTCCGTGTCTGCCCGTCAGCTCCCTGATCCGGTCTTGAAGCTTGGTATCGATAACCTGCCCATCAATGGACAGGAGCGGTTCAGTTTGACTCGTGATTTCATGACTATGCAACGAATCGGCGTGATGCAAGAACTGACACGCACCGACAAGCGTCGCCTGCGTGCTGAACGGTTTGAACGTGAAGCAGAAAAATCGGTTGCGGAGAAAGCAGCTACGACGGCAGAAGTCGAACGCGAGACCGCTCTGGCTTGGTTGGACCGCTACTACACCGAAGCCATGTCGGCCGTCATTGCGGAACAGATAGAGCAGGCAAAGCTGGAGATCCAGGCGTCCGAATCAGCTTACCGGACCGGCCGGGGTACTCAGGCCGACATCTTCAGCTCACGAAGCGCACTGGCGGCCTTGGAGGACAAGGCAAGCGATATCAACCGCCGCGTCGGCAACGCCAAAATCGCACTGGCACGATGGATTGGTGATGCAGCTCAGCTGCCGCTCGACGCCAAGCCGGCAGCAGACGCTGTTCGCCTCGACGAGGCAACACTGGACACCCAGCTTGTACACCATCCGGAACTTGCCGTGCTGGCCAAGCAGGAAGACATCGCAATAACTGAAGCGCAACTTGCGAAGGCGAACAAGAAAGCGGACTGGAGCGTCGAGGTGGCAGTGCAAAAACGCGGTCCAGGGTATTCGGACATGCTGTCGATCGGCCTTTCGGTTCCCCTTCAGTGGGATCAGAAAAACCGCCAGGACCGCGAGCTGTCGTCCAAGCTGGCCCAGGTCGAACAAGCAAGGGCCGAGCGGGAGGACGCCTTGCGCGCCCACGTCGCTGAAGTGCGGGGCATGTTGAACGAGTGGCATACAAACAGGGAGCGACAGATCCGCTATGAGCAACAACTGATCCCTCTTGCCAGCTCCAGGACAACAGCGTCGGTCGCCGCCTACCGCGGCGGCAAGTCCACGTTGGCAGACGTTCTCGCCGCGCGGCGCAGTGAAATCGATGTGCGCTTACAGGCTTTACAGCTCGGGCAGGAAACCGACCGCCTGTGGGCGCAATTGAATTTTCTCTTCCCCCAAACCGACATATCCCGCCACTGAGAAGCCGGACGAACAAGGATTATTAAGTGAATACTAAAAACGCAACAATTGCCGTGCTTGTGGCAGCTGTCCTGGGCACCGGCGGGTACGGTCTCTACAAGCTTGGTATGAATCGCGGGATGGGGATGTCCACCACCCTGCAAGCGGCGTCCTCCGCCCCGGGAACAGGGGCAGATCAAGCCACTGGACGAAAAGTGCTCTATTGGCATGACCCGATGGTCCCGGGCCAGAAATTCGACAAACCGGGCAAATCCCCGTTCATGGATATGCAGCTCGTGCCCGTGTATGCCGAGGAGGCTGGCGATGAGGGCAAGATCAGCATCAGCCCACGGGTGGAACAGAACCTGGGTGTCCGTACCGCAGAGGTCACGAAGGGCAGCTTCACCTCAAGCGTAGAGGCTGTCGGTAACGTGGCATATAACGAGCGTGATGTCGCCGTGGTGCAGGCACGTAGTAACGGCTACGTTGAGCGGCTCTTCGTGCGCGCACCTCTCGACCCGGTAAAAAAGGGGCAGCCGCTGGCGGCATTGTATGTGCCTGACTGGGTCGCAGCGCAGGAAGAATTCCTGACGGCCAGGCAAATGAAGGGTCCGGGGACGAACGGACTGGTGGACGGTGCGCGGCAACGCATGCGCCTGGCAGGGATGACCGATGCGCAGATCCGTAGTGTCGAGACCAGCGGCAAAGTGCAACCGCGGCTCACCGTAAGCTCGCCCATCAGTGGCGTGGTTGGAGACCTGGCGGTCCGTGAAGGGATGACGATCGCCTCCGGCGCACCGATGTTCCGGATCAATGGGCTCAGCACTGTCTGGGTCAACGCCGAGGTGCCCGAAGCAGCGGCGGCCGAAGTACGTCCAGGGACCCGGGTGGAGGCCCGTGTACCGGCCTTGCCTGGCACAGTTTTGCAAGGCAAGGTCAGCGCAATCCTGCCTGAAGTTGAAGCGACAACACGCACATTGAAGGCGCGTGTCGAACTGGCCAATGCGGGGCAACACTTGGTGCCAGGTATGTTTACGACTGTGAATTTCACGCCGGCGGCCAGCGCGGAGACCTTGATGGTCCCGACGGAAGCGGTGATCCAGACCGGTACGCGCAGTGTCGTGATGGTCGCGCAAGGCCAAGGCAAATTCAGCCCAGTCGACGTACAAATCGGCCGCGAAAGCAATGGCAAGACCGAAATCCTCAAAGGTATCGACGTCGGACAAAAAGTCGTCGTTTCCGGTCAATTCCTGATTGATTCCGAAGCCAGCTTGAGAGGCACCGCGAACCGGCTAAGCGGTCCCGCGCCCGCGGACGGCGGCAAGCAAACCGCAGGACCGACAACGCATCGTGCTCACGGCAAGGTGGAGAATATCAACAAGGATGAGATCACGTTTTCGCACGATCCGATTCCAAGCATGCAGTGGCCGGCGATGACAATGGGGTTCAAGGCTCCTGCCGGAGGCGTACCGAAAAGTCTGGCGGTTGGCGACATGGTGAACTTCGAATTCCAGCAGACCAAGGATGGGGCATTCCAGATCACCAGCATTTCTCCTGCCGGACCATCGATGCAGGGCATGAGTGAGATGGGTGCGGCCGCTACAAAGCGCGGCGTTCGACCGCCAGCTGGAATGGGAGGCAGCAGCAAATGATTGCCAAACTTATTCGCTGGTCGATCCTCAACCGCTTTCTGGTACTTCTTGCAACAGTGGGCATAACGGCTTGGGGTATCTACGCGTTGCAGCGAACGCCGCTCGACGCATTGCCCGATTTGTCCGACGTGCAGGTGATCATCCGCACATCCTATCCAGGCCAGGCGCCGCAAATTGTCGAGAACCAGGTCACCTATCCGCTCACCACGACAATGCTGTCGGTACCAGGCGCGAAAACGGTGCGCGGCTATTCCTTCTTTGGCGATTCCTTCGTCTATATCCTGTTCGAGGACGGCACCGACCCGTACTGGGCGCGCTCGCGCGTACTGGAATATTTGAACCAGGTGCAGTCGCGCTTGCCCCCGCAGGCCAAAACTTCGCTCGGCCCGGATGCTACTGGCGTTGGCTGGGTTTTTGAGTATGCCCTGATCGATCGTAGCGGCAGGATGGACCTGTCGCAGTTGCGCGCGTTTCAAGATTGGTTCCTCAAGTACGAGTTGAAGACCGTACCCAACGTGTCAGAGGTCGCAAGCCTGGGTGGCATGGTACGCCAATATCAGATCGTGCTCTATCCCGACAAACTGCGAGCGTACAACATCGCGCATAACATGGTCATCGATGCGGTGCAGAAGGCGAACCAGGAAGCCGGTGGTTCGGTGCTCGAGCTGGGCGAGGCGGAATACATGGTACGTGCGAGTGGTTACCTGCAATCGCTCGACGACTTCCGCAAGATTCCACTGATGACCTCCGCGGCGGGTATTCCCGTCCGGCTGGGTGACGTCGCGCGGATCCAGTTGGGTCCGGAAATGCGACGCGGCATCTCCGAGCTCAACGGCGAAGGTGAAGTCGCAGGTGGTGTCATCGTCATGCGCTCAGGGAAAAATGCGCTCGAAACTATCGATGCGGTAAAAGCCAAACTGGCGGCACTCAAGCCGAGCTTGCCCCCTGGCGTGGAAATCGTTTCAACCTATGACCGCTCGCACCTGATCAAACGGGCGGTAGACAATCTGCGCGACAAGCTGGTCGAGGAATTTGTCGTCGTTGCAATTGTGTGCGCGATCTTCCTGTTCCATTTGCGCTCCGCCTTGGTCGCGATCGTCACATTGCCGGTCGGTATCCTGGTCGCCTTCATCGTCATGCACTACCAGGGGGTGAACGCAAACATCATGTCGCTCGGCGGTATCGCAATCGCGGTGGGCGCCATGGTGGACGCCGCCGTGGTCATGATCGAGAACGCGCACAAACATATCGAGGCGTGGAATCACGTTCATCCGGACGGACAGCTGGAAGGTACGGAGCACTGGCGGGTCATTGGAGACGCAGCGGCCGAAGTCGGCCCGGCGCTGTTCTTCTCGCTGCTGATCATCGTGCTGTCATTTATTCCGGTGTTCACGCTGGAGGCGCAGGAAGGACGGCTGTTCTCGCCGCTCGCGTTCACAAAGACCTACTCCATGGCAGCGGCAGCAGGATTGGCCGTGACCTTGATTCCGGTATTGATGGGTTACTTGATCCGCGGGCGTATTCCCGATGAACAGAAGAATCCACTAAATCGCTTCCTGATCGCCATCTACCGACCCTTGCTTAATGGGGTGTTGCGCTTTCCCAAGGCGACGCTGGTCGCTGCCGCTGTGATTGCCGTCATTACCGTTTGGCCGATGACGCGGCTTGGCGGTGAGTTCATGCCTCCTCTCGATGAGGGCGACCTTCTGTACATGCCCTCGGCGCTGCCAGGACTATCGGCGGGCAAGGTATCGCAACTGCTCCAGCAGACGGACCGCCTGATCAAGACCGTGCCCGAAGTGCAAAGCGTGTTTGGAAAAGCAGGACGGGCAGAAACGGCAACCGATCCCGCACCGCTGGAGATGTTCGAGACCACGATCCAGTTCAAGCCCAAGGATCAATGGCGACCTGGAATGACAACGGATAAGCTGGTCGAGGAACTGGACCGCGTGGTCAAGGTACCTGGACTTTCCAACATCTGGGTACCACCGATCCGCAACCGTATCGACATGCTTGCCACCGGCATCAAGAGTCCGGTCGGCGTCAAGGTGGCCGGCACGAGTCTGCAGGAGATCGATCGCGTTGCCGGAGAAATCGAACGAATCGTCAAGACGGTGCCGGGCGTGTCTTCGGCCCTCGCTGAACGCCTTAACGGCGGGCGTTATGTCGACGTCAACATTAACCGCGACCAAGCGGCGCGGTACGGCTTGAATATCGCCGACGTGCAGAGTGTCGTGTCGGCGGCCGTTGGGGGCGACAACATCGGCGAGACTGTCGAAGGCCTCCAGCGCTTCCCGATCAACGTCCGCTATCCGCGCGAAATCCGCGATTCGGTCGAAAACCTGCGACAGTTGCCCGTCTTGACGCCACGCGGGGCACAGATCCGCCTGGGTGATGTGGCGACGATCCGGATCAATGATGGTCCGCCCATGCTCAGGAGCGAAAATGCACGCCTGTCCGGCTGGGTGTACGTCGACATCCGTGGACGCGACATGAGCTCGGTGGTGCGGGACATGCAGCAGGCTGTCGCCAAGGAGGTCAAGCTGCAACCGGGGTACTCGATTTCCTGGTCAGGTCAGTTCGAATACCTGGAACGCGCCAGTGCGAAGCTCAGGATTGTGGTGCCGGCGACGCTCCTGGTGATCTTCGTGCTCCTCTACCTGACATTCAAGCGCCTCGACGAGGCCATCCTGATCATGGCCACTTTGCCATTCGCACTGGCCGGCGGTATCTGGCTCCTATGGATACTCGGACACCACCTTTCGGTCGCCAGCGCGGTCGGTTTCATTGCACTTGCCGGCGTAGCGGCCGAGTTCGGGGTGATTATGTTGCTCTACCTGAAGCAGGCCTGGGAAGCGCGCCTGGCTGTCGGAAAGTCATCCGAGGCTGATCTGTTGGATGCCATTCGGGAGGGGGCGGTTCAACGTGTGAGGCCAAAGGCCATGACCGTTGCGGTCATCATCGCGGGTCTGGTGCCGATCATGATCGCCCATGGCACCGGTTCCGAAATCATGCAGCGTATTGCGGCGCCAATGGTTGGCGGGATGCTGTCCGCGCCATTGCTATCGATGTTCGTGGTCCCGGTCGTCTACATGTTGATGCGCCGTCGCCGGCTACGACAATTTGATGTTCGAAAACCTGAACGCAAGGAGGTCATTTATGAAAATACATGATTTACCACTACAGGATAGCGCGATCCGTCCGCTTCCCGATCGATGCCGGCGTGAACGGCCAGAACAGTGCCGCCAACCGCCTTGTTTGCATTCAACTCTTCGCAGTCGTCAAAGGAGCCCATCATGAAAAAGATATTTCTCGCCCTGATCAGCACCACCGCATTGACCGCTGTTTCACCAGTGTTCGCTGGTCCTGACTGGCAAATCATCGAGCACGGACGCAAGGTGAAGGCGGAGCGCATGCTACAGGAACAGGCTCGGCAAGCCCAGGAGGAGCAACAGAAAAACCTGCAGCAGCCAAACAACCAGGCCGAAAAGGACCGGATGATGAAGGCGTGCATGGAAATGATGGCCAAGTCAAAGCAGCAGCCTGATCAATAGATTGGTTTGATACAGCGATCAATTACCGCTCGAACATGTGTCCGCTCATGGAAGAAAGACTCTACTTTACCCACTTGAGGAGAAATCTCATGAAACGTTTTGCCCCAGTTTCCCTTATCGCTGCATTGACCATTTCTGGCGCTGCCTTCGGCCAGGCAGGCGATACGAAGGGAATGGATATGAAACAAGGCTGCATGGACATGAAGGACATGAAGGGCATGGATATGTCGGCATGCAAGGACATGATGCAGGAGAAAACGTCCGACAGCAATTCTCGAGGTATGTCAAACAAAGGGGCGGTGCATAAAACGTCAGCCGTGGTGAAGGCGGTGGATCAGGCCAACGGCAATGTGACCCTTGCACATGATCAGGTAAAAACCCTCAATTGGCCGGCAATGACGATGACTTTCGGAGTCAAGGACAAGTCATTGCTCGACAAGCTTACAGTCGGCAAGAGAGTCGACGTCGAGTTCACCCAGCAAGAGTCGAACTACATCATCTCAGCTGTCAAATAACGCGGGTACGAGCCTTCATGTTCGTATCGAACCGTTCAGCGCAGTGACAAGGTGGAGCTGCCGCGATCGCAGGCCTGCCATGTCATTGTGCTGACCTCGAATGACTAATAGTTTGATCGTCCCCTCTTCAGAGTGGCTTATCGCACATGAGTTCGGCTGCTTGAAAAATTCCCACAAGAAAGAAATAAGGAGAACTAAAGAAGTGGCGCAATGAACAGCCGTCCATACATTATTGATCCGCGAGCAGAGCTTACTGGGAATCCTATAATCGGACGGCAATTATCTGAGACTCCAGTGCAAGCGACTGCACAGCGAAGCCGAGCAAGCAATCTACTTGCGGACCGTTCAGGACTGGAGGTTGATTTTTGGCTCACGACGACTGCGGGGCTGGCCGGTGTAAACGTCATTGGCGGCTGGGTCAAGCAGTATTCCGTGACGCCAGATCCGCAGCGGCTTGCCGCGGCCGCCTGACCTTGTGGAACCCGGCTGACGCCCTAGAGCAATAACACGAGTCCAGGTACTAGTCTGATCGAGCGTAATGATGAAGCGTTGACGATACGCGCCGATGCGCGCACGTTTCCACAAGGGACGTCCCTGCAATAGCTTTGTTGCGTCCCGTAACAGCACGGCAATCCTCGTTCCAGCTGACCGATGTGACGATCGGCCAGGCCGAGTGCTTCAGATCTGCATCTGAGGGAGGTCACGAAGCGGCGATCGGCACGGCGGTGATGCGTGTAGGCGAAAACACCGAAGGGTAGCCGCGGCTATGAATGGGCGTTTTGAAAGAAATCGCCCGTTCCTGCCGCCCGATGCCGTCTTCAGGCCGGTATTCGTTCGGACCGTCTGGCGGACGCCACCGTCGCTAGCAATCTGGCCGAAGGCGCGCTACTCGTCATTGCCGTGCTGTTCGCCTTGCTCGGCACTTCCCCTCAGCCTGATTGCCGCAGCTGTCAATCCAGTCATAATGGTGCTGACGTCGCTCGGGATGCCGAGTGTCGGTGCGGTCGCAAATCTGACGAGTCTGGGCGCAGCCGATTTTGGTCTGATCGTCCACGGTGCCGTTCTCATTGTCGAGAACTCGCTGCGCCGCACCGGCGAACCCGGCATGCTGCCGGAGGGATTCTCGCGAGGAACGAGGGGCTCGATGTGGTCGTCAACGCGGCGTGGGGAAATGATACGGGCAAGCTGCTACGACCACGGTATCGTCATGCTCGTGTACGTCCCATTGCTGACGTTCTATATTAAAGCCAGCTATATATTCTATCCCAATGATGTGCTTGCAAATCCGGGGTATCGTCGCAGATTTACTTGTGCGTGTCACTGGTTTGTCCTGTCCGGACCTGATCATCGGCACCGTTATCGGATTGGTCGTGCTGAATGACGCGCGTCACATGTTCAAGCTCACTTGGCTCAGAGTAGCCGGTGCGAGGGACGGGACTCTTTGTCGACCTCGACACCGAATTTTGGCGCCTGGAGCCGAGGACCAGCCGTTTGAAAAAGCGGCGCAGCGAATAGGTCTGCGCTTCGAATGGAAGATGAAACAAGTAGGCAAAGGCGACGATCCCCACGAATAGCGCACCATACACGAGCAGAGAGCTGGGGTCGCTCGGCGACAGCTGGCGAATCCCAAGTGGACCATCCAGGCGCTTGATCGTGTGGAGTACCGGATAGTGCACGGCATACAGCGTAAATGAAAACGGGGCCAGATATCCGACCAGAATCGCCATCCGGTTTCCGAAGCTTTCGCTATTGGCCGGATACTGCAGGCTCGACAGCCAGCAGGCGAAGAGGACGCTGAACAGCAAGTCCTCGGCAAACGTGCGCGGCAGCGGGTCGTCAAAGGTGCCGCCGAGCCTGTAATAGACGGCGTACGATACGATCCCGATGAGCAGCATGATGTGCATCACGCGCGAGAGCTCGATCTGTATCCGCGAGAATGCCGCGCCGAGCAGCTAGATCAGGAAATACAACAAGACGTCGTCGACCAGGAGGTAGGCAATGGCGGCACTGGCGACCAAGCCTGTCACTTTCGCGACTTTGCTCTTCCCGATGAACGGCAACAGTAGCAACGGGAACAGGACGTAGTACCAGGTTTCATTTGAGAGGCTCCACAAGGAATAGTTGATGCCAAATCGAGGGACTGCCATTCCTTGAAGCCCGAACAGGTTACCCAGGAAGGCCGTCACGGAATATTCGTCATCGGGTGTGAAACTGACTCGGTCCAGGGCGACGGTTCCCGCTAATGTGCCAAGCGCGATCGTGAGGACGAATGTAGGGATGAGTACGATCCACAATCGGGTGATCCGATCGATCGCATAGGAGGCGAGGAGCTGTGGCTCGCCCAGCTTGTTTAGAAGGCTACCACCGACCAGCCAGCCGCTCAACACGAAAAAGACCATCACGGCCATGTGGGAGAATCCTGTGATGAAGGCGAGCGCCTGGTACCAGAGGGTTGGATCGGGGAGCGACCGAAGACTCGGAAACAGCTCACCGCGGAGATGGGCGGCAAGGACCTGCAGGGCGGCGCAACTGTGCAGCGCCGATATCACAATTGAATTCTGGTAGTCTTCATTCTGGTGGCTCGTAGCGAGCAGGCGTACGCGAAGTGGATTTCTAAAACACATATTCGCTCCATGTTGGCCTCACGGAGCAGATCCTAGTTCGCCGGGTCCCTGATCAGCTTGCGACAGCACAAGGCTACGCCCCAATGCATTAATGTGAGACGGGGCAGATCGCGCCATCGGTTGCAAGTTTGCTGGTTGTCTGGCCTTTAGGCATTACTACATTCCGATCAGGAGTGAGTATCAACGACATTGCCATCCACAGGGGCGTTGTACGGGATGACGGTGGTCGTCTCCGACTGGATCAGAGGGAATTAAACGACGACCTTGCCCCGTGCAATCTTCCGCAGCACGTGCAAATCGCTCCCAAACATGCAAAGGGCTTCGCAGTGCTGGTCGAGCAGGCCGAAGGGGATGTACATGACTGGCACATCGCCAGCTTCTTGCTTGAAAGAAGGCCGGCTGAGCTGGGCAATCACTTCTTGTTCACGACTATCCGGCGCCACAATGTAGTAGTGGCATGCTTGTTCGGGCAGTGATTGCGCCAAGTCTTTCATCCGCAGTATTCCAGAATAAATCGAGGTGCTCTTTTCGATTTCGAAGGCGCAAACGATGTGCTTACCATCTTCACTCAGCCATAACACGTCGATCAGGCCGATCGTATTCATGACGTCGTCCTGGGCGCCAACCTCTGGCAGCTTGTCAGTTGTCATCAGGGTGAATGCCTCGCCCGCAAAAGAACGGTGCCGGTCGTTGCGCGCCACATAGACCCGGTATTTTAGCGCGCGGCCCAGGCGGATCAGCAGATGCTGTATCCGGGTGTGTTCGGACGCGCCGGCCAGGTCCGCGAGCACTTGTTCATGCCGGCGTTTGTTGGCCTTGGCGGCTTTTTCCTGGATCGTGGTCAGGGTGGCGTCGGCATTGCCAGCTGTGGTGACGCGTCCGGAACCGATCTCGAACAGGAGCCCGGCAAACGCGCCCAAGTCCTTCGACAACAAGGAACGGTGCTGATTATTTGCCTGAACGATTGCTTCGCGCATGGCCAAGTAGCTGTGCCAGCAGCCCAGCTTCAGTTTTGTCCCAAACAGCGCGTCAAAGCCGTTGACGATCGCGGTGTTGAAGGGCGGGACCAGGGTAGGGTGAAGAAAATAAAGGATCGTGGCGGCGGCCGGGCCGAGTCCCTTGATACCCGCTTCGGCGAGCCGGCTCATCTCCGCAAGCAGCTGTTCCTCGCGCGTGGCATTCAGACAGGCCGACAGGAAACTGCCGAACTTGCGTTGGTTTGCTTCATTCTCGTAGATGTCAGGAATACGCAGCTTCGGCTTCCAATAGAACGGATGGGCTGCGCCTTCGAACATCTGCTTTTGCTCGGTGATCGCGTACAGTACATCCTCGAGCGGCGACCCCCGGAAATCGTTTCCGAAACTGCCCGTTGAAATTGCCTGGACCGTGTCTCCGACGCCGCGCCGAATCGAACGGAACGCTTTCATTCGGTCATCGCTGCCAATGAACCAAGTGTTGTAAACAGACTCGGCATCTTGCTTGTACTTGTGAATCAGCTCGGCCAAGCCGTTGGTGATGACTGCCGGGGAGGTCGAAAACATAGATAGAGAAATATCTTTATGGAAACACGAGTGTAGCCGTCTCTTCAGTTCCAGGCAATTGCCGTTCAGCCTATTTGAGCGTCGCAGCTGATAATCCCCCATGGTCGAGCTTAAGCGTAACAAATGCATGGAAGACACAAAGGAAGCATGTTACATTTCCGATATGTCTATTAGGCTTCGACAATTCCTGCTGTACCTGCTCATCGTTTCCTTGCCGGTGCACGCCATCGCAGGCGTAGCGAGGTTCGAGTGCGGCATGTCGCACCATGTGCCGGCCGTTGGCGCCGCCGCTCAAGCGGGCATGCCGATGGGAGGGCTGATGGGCGATTCCACGAGTGCAGGCGGGCACGGACACGCTAGCGCGGAAAGTACCACTTCCGATGACGAGGACTGCGGAAGCATCGAAAGCGATGCGCGATCATCTTGCGGCACCTGTGGAGCCTGCTGCATTGGAGCATTTGCGCCTCCCCCTGTTTTCTTCCTGGCCGCCGTGGATGAGCCAGTAAATGACGTTCAGCAATTTTCTTCCTCCCCGTTCGTTGGCCATATCCCTTCCCGGATCGAACGTCCCCCACGAGTCGTCGCTCGCGTGTCGAGATAGACAGCCGTAACTGGTCCTAAATCCACTTCCAACCTTCGGCAATGATGCCGAGGTTCGTGCTCGTACACACGATCACGACTGGAGTCCGATAACAGATCCGGGCAGACGGCACATCGACCACTCGCACGTCCGGTCCAGCAGCAACGCGCCCCAGGGCCGTATCTCCTTATTTCATGGCCTGAAACGGTAAGGGTTTCAGTCCGGTCGCGCATACAAAAACAAACCCGGGAGGGGTAAATGGCTTATAAGTACATTCCAACAACGACGGCCGCACTTGCAATGCTCATCTTGCAGCAGGGCGCTCATGCACAGCAGTCCGTCGCTGGTGACAACACGCAACCAACAGGAATCGAGCGGGTCCAAATCACTGGCAGCCGCATCAACCTTCGGCAGGAACAAATCTCAGGTGTTGGACCGGTTACCGTGATCGATGCGGAAACCATCCAGCGTTCTGGAGCGATCTCGGTTGAGACGCTTCTTCAGCGCCTGCCCTCATCTGCGGGCACGGCGGGGAACCAGACTAGTGCTTACTGGACCAGCAATGGCTACGGTACGACGCAAGTTAATCTGCGGGGTCTGGGGATCGATCGAACCCTCGTACTGTTGAATGGACGCCGTGTAGTGTCAGGAGGTACGGGTGCCAACAGCTCCGTCGACCTGAACATGATTCCGGTTGCGATGATCGAGCGGATCGAGGTGTTGAAAGATGGCGCATCGGCGATTTACGGTGCCGATGCGGTTGCCGGCGTCGTCAACATCATCACCAAGAAGGCGATCGATGGTGTCGAGGCGTCCGTCCGTTATGGCAAGACCGAGCGTGGCGATGGTGCCGAGAAGTCCGCAGACTTCGTCTGGGGGACGCGCAGCGAGCGCGGAAGCCTGATGGCCTCGTTAAACTATTCCGAAAGCGAAGCGGTTAATCTTGCCTCGCGGGCGCCTTGCGCGCTATTTGAGGAAGACGGGCAACTGGTGTGCTCCGGCAGCTCATCTACCATCGGCGGACGAGCGCGCCTGGCCGATGGGCGGCGGGTTAATTTCAACCAGGACCCGAACGGTAATCCGCGCAGCTATGAAACCTACAGCGCCGCCAAGCATGCCTACAACAGCAACCCCTTCCTGAACGCAGTGAATCCGGTCAAGCGAATTGGCGTCAGCGCTTTCGGCAATACCAAGCTCAGCGAAAATCTGAATTTTTTCAGTGAGCTCATGTTCACTAACCGGCAGTCCGAGCAGCTGGCAACGCCGGGTGCAATTGGCATTTACCGGCCGATCACGATCGCCGCGAATCATCCGACGAATCCGACCGGGCAGGACTTGACGCTGGAGCGGCGCAGGGTCGCCGAGGTCGGGCCTCGCACCTTTTTCCAGGAAACGAACACTTTCCGCGTCGTCGCGGGTCTGAAGGGCATGATCGGCGAAAAATGGGATTGGTCGGCGTCGTTGAACTGGGGGCGCAACACTGGTGTCGACGGCATGACGAACATCATCAACCTTGACCGTGTGGACGCGACCCTCAATACAGCGACATGTGGAACGAGTCCCACTGCTGCGCCTTGCGGGAATTATCTCGGCTATGGGAATCTGAGCCCGGCTGTTTTGAAGTATATCCACTTCACCACGCGCGATCATGGAGGTAATGATCAAAAAAGCTTTAACGCGAGCGTCAGCGGTGAATTGTTCGCGCTCCCGGCTGGGCCAACGGGCTTCGCCTCCGGCTTCGAGTACCGCCGCGAGCAAGGATGGCGTGACCCGGACAGCCTGATCGTCTCGGGTGCTGCGAACACCAATGCCCAGGATCCGATCGCCGGCCAGTACAGCGCGCGCGAGGTATTCGCGGAGCTGTCCGTGCCGCTGCTGGCAAAGTTGCCACTGGTAGAATCGATGACTGCGAATGCCGCCGCCCGGTATTCCGACTACAGCCTGTTCGGGTCACAGGCCACGTACAAGCTGGGCCTCGACTGGCAGGTGATTCCCTCATTAAAGTTGCGCGCGAACAGATCGACGGCATTCCGCGTGCCGAACGTCCCCGAACTATTCGGCGGCGTCTCGGAGGGCAACCTCACTACGACCGACCCGTGCAATAACTGGAACACGCTCGACCCCAATTCAAACGTCTACAAGAACTGCAAGGCATCGGGTGTACCGGCCGGGTTCAAACAGTTCGGCCCGTCGATCCTGACGACCGGGGGCGGTAACCCGAAACTGAAACCGGAAGAGGCAGATACGTTCACGATCGGCGCCGTGTGGAGGCCGTCCAAAGCGCTAACCCTGACCCTCGACTATTTCAACATCGAGATCAACAACGCAATCGATACGGTTCCGGGTTCGACCAAGCTGGCGGTGTGCTACAACTCTCCTGGCCTGAGCCATATCTTCTGCCGTCCTTCGAGCTTTACGCGTGACCCGCGCACAGGCGAAATCAATTTCCTTTCGTCGCAGCCTGAAAACGCGGCACGGCAGCAGGTCAGTGGGCTGGACTTCGGCGCCATGTTTGACTTCACCCTCTTCGGATGGAGCTCGTCGTTCGTTGCGGACGTCTCCCGTCTCAATCGCTTCGACGTACAGCCATTCCCAGGAGGGGAGACGATCGAATACGCAGGCAAGATCACGGGTGGCCGGGGCAGCTACGCCAAGTGGCGCTCGACCTCTTCGCTGACGACAGCCAAAGGTCCGTGGTCGGGCTCTTACACGGTGCAGTACATCGGTTCCGCGGATGACATCAATGCGGCGCCTGCCGACATCGGATCGCGGGCACCGGGCATCGCCTATCACAACGTCAGTGTGAAGTATGCAGTCGACAAGGCGATCGCGGTGTCGTTCGGCATCGACAATCTCTTCGACAAGCATGCGCCGTACATCCAGAGCTGGACGGACGGTAACACCGACACGATGACCTATGACTTGCTAGGTCGTCGCTGGCATGTACGGCTGGGCTACAAGTTCTAAGGTCTGGAGATCGCATCACCATGCAATTCGCTTTCTGGGTGCGGCGCGCCCATAAATGGATCGGGCTTGTAGTCGGCGTGCAGGCGCTGCTCTGGATGATCAGTGGCCTCTACATGGTCGTCGTGCCGTTGGAGGTCATCCACGGCGACCATCTGGCGCATGTCCCTACCGAGTCCTTGAATACCGCCAATGCCCATGTCGCGCAGGCTCGCCTGCACGAGCTTTATCCGGGCATTACAGCCATCCGCATAAAGAGCCTGCTCGGAAAGGAGGTTTACGAAATCAAGCAGGGGGCGCAAGCCAGCCTGGTGGATGCATCGAGCGGGGCCAGGATCAGCCCGCTCGATCGCGAGCAGATCCTTGCTCTCGCCGATGCGGCGTATGTGGGCGAAGGTAGTGTCCGCGGCGTCGAGTGGGTCACCAGGGCGCCGCGGGAGGTAGGCTCACGGCCGGTGCCTTTATGGGCTGTCCACTATGACGAGCCGGGCCAGTCTACCTTGTATTTCTCGCCTTACACCGGCGACCTGGTGGCAAGGCGCCACGAACTGTGGCGGTGGTTCGATTTTCTCTGGATGTTCCACATCATGGATTACGACGAGCGCGAAAACGTGAACAATACGCTTTTACGCGTTGCCTCCATGAGTGGGCTGGTCTTCGCTCTCAGCGGCGCCTGGCTCCTGTTCTACAGCTTCAGTCGAAGGAGGCAGACATGAGCCCGTGGATGCGACGTCTTCACAAATGGGTCGGCTTGATCCTTGCGATTCAGTTCATTCTCTGGATGTCGAGCGGCGTCGTCATGAGCTTGCTCGATGCAAGAAAGGTCCAGGGACGCGAGTTTCGCGTCAAGCCAAACGCGCCAGGCGACTGGCCGCGGAACGTTCTCGCGGCGGATGCCGTCCTGGCCGCCAGTTCCGGCAAAGTCATGACGGTCAGCTCGGGCTGGCTCCTCGACCGGCCCGTGTACCGGCTGCAGAACGACCAGCGCAGCTGGCTGGTGAGTGCGACGGATGGCGCCGTCGTTGAAGTCGACGCAGGACTCGCGACGCGGATCGCACGTGCTTCCTACTCGGGGCCTGGCACTGCCGGCGCGCCGCGCCTGCTGAACTTTACGTTAGAAACGCGTGCACACAAGGAGCCGGTGTGGCGCGTCGATTTCGACGACGCGGAAGACACCTCGGTATACGTTTCCAGAGTGTCAGGCGCCGTACTCGAGCACAGGAATAGCACCTGGCGCCTGTTCGACCTGTTCTGGATGCTGCACATCATGGACTACAGTGAGCGGACAAATTTCAACAATCCCTTGTTGGTGTCCAGTGCCGCGGGTGGCTTATGGATGGCATTGACCGGAGTCTGGTTGCTGTTCGCCAGCGTGCGTCTTGCGGAGTTCGTCCCGCGCCGCTGGCGCCGCAACGGCGCCGTGAACATTGTCGACAAGCATGGAACGTTGCAGCGCTCAATCGACGCAGGTCGGGGCGACACCGTATTCCGTGCCCTGGCACGCGGCGGCATCCAGCTGCCATCGAATTGCGGAGGCGGCCAGAGCTGCGGACTCTGCGAAGTCAGATGCGTCGGCAAGGCGCCGGAACCGACCGGCGCCGACCGGGCCCTTTTGTCCGCACAGAAGCTGGAAGCTGGCTTCAGGCTGGCATGCGGCCTTGACGTCAACCGGAGCGTCGATATCGATGTTGGAGACACCCTGGTTGCGGGGGGCGGGCGAGCAGGGGTGGTGACGGCGGTAAAGCCCGTTACGCCGTTCCTGCGCGAGATAACGATACGTCCTGATACGCCGTTTGAGTGCCGGCCGGGAACCTATGTGCAAGTACACGTGCCGGCCTATGCCCGGGAGCTGGGCCATGTCGATGTACCGTCCCACCATCGTGCGGACTGGGACGCCGCGGGACCGTTGGCCGGCCTTGCGAACGAAACGCCTGTACGGCGGGCCTATTCGATCGCGGTGCCGGTGGAGCAGGTAGACGGAAACCTGACCTTCCTCGTCCGCTTCATGCCGGGGGCACGGCCAGGCCGTGGATCGGGCTATATGTACACCCTTAAAGTGGGCGATGGGTTAACTTTCAGCGGGCCATTTGGCGACTTCGCGCTTAAGCCGGGCGGGCGGGAAAAGGTGTTTATCGGCGGCGGTGCCGGTATGGCGCCGCTGCGGGCGATGATCCACGCGCTTCTTGCCCAGGGAGCGACCGAACCTATGCATTTCTGGTACGGCGCCCGTAATTTGCGCGATGCGCCTTACGTGAGCGAGATGCGTGCTTTTGCGGCGGCATATCCCAACTTCCAATGGCACCTTGTACTGTCGGAGGAGGGTCCCGCAGTTGGAACGTGCCACGGGCTTGTGCATGACGCGGTATTGGCCGGCCTTCTGGGTACCCACCCCGAGATCGCTTCGCTCGAGTTCTATGTCTGTGGTCCGCCAGCAATGCTCTCGGCAACCCGGACGATGCTGCGCAACCTCGGTGTGGCCGACGCGGATGTCGCATACGACGACTTCAAGATTTGATGTCATCGGAAGGCTTGACCTTCCAATAGTGGGAAAGTCTAGAGTGTAGACATCGCAATCAAACAGGAGGTAAGCCATGTATACGCTTAAAGTCGAGAAGATGTCCTGTGGCGGCTGTGCCGCCAGGGTCACCCGTACCATACAGGCGTTGGATCCGGGCGCAAAAGTTGATGTGTCGTTGACGGATCGCTTGGTTCGGGTTGAAAGCACGCATGCGCCAGAAGCTATCGCCGCGGCGATTTCCGCTGCCGGGTATCCGGCAAGTCAGGTCGCGCTCGCCTGAGTGCCGATGTGCCGGAGAAACACCGGCACATTACGTTCAAGCGGCCTTGGGATTTCACTGCCGAATCGTCTAAGCATATAATTTTGACATGTGCTACATTGATTCATATGCGCGCCACGGTTCGAATGCTCATGCTATGGATATTGATCGCGTCGCTGCCCATGCGGGGTATCGCCGGCGCGATGGCGTCTTCTTGTCCGATGTCGCATGGTTCATTGGCAACTGGTGTTGTGCTATCCGTGGAACCGTACGATGAGTTCCAGACGATGATACCGATGGCCCAAACGCAGGCGCGGGAAAATGTCAGCGTGGATAATGCAAATCAGGGTATGGCTTGTGAGCACGAGTCGTATCAGCGACATTTGCCCTGCCGAGCGTGTCTTGTTTGTCATTTGGGAGCTTCAGCGCCGGCTCCGATGGCGTTGGTGGTGCCTGTGATGGCACACTTCGCCAGTTACAAGATTTCGCCAGACTCTTCCTATCCCGGCTGGATACCTTTCCGTATAGAGCGCCCGCCCCGTCTTTGATTTGAGCTCGGCTGGCGCGAATGCATCTTACTGCAACGCGCAAGATGCGTCCTACGGCATGAGCACTCAGGCTTTGCCATGGCGCCCAGCTATTCCGTTATCTCTCATTTCGACGCCGGCCATGACACGCGGACCATTCTTTTCGTCCCGGTACCGACGATCGACCGCCTGCGCGGCGTTAATTGGGAAGCGAAGAACTTGCAGAACAGTCAAGGGGAACAACATGCAACGAGGTGTTTTTAGGGACCCGGCCGCGATTCGGTGGCGGAGGCGATCCCAGCAGTCTGCAAATACGATAGAGGTTCGGTGTCGAATGAGACGCGCCGAAGGAAGCGTCAGTGGAGGAGCACCCCGGCCCTTATGGCGATGGATTGTGGGTCTAACAGGGTTGATGCTCACGGCGCCGATATCCGCTGCGTTCGCCGGGACCACGGAAACGATGCACCTCCAATCTCCAGGATGGGTCGATAAGCTGCTCATCATCTGGTTCACGCTCACTGGCCTGACTGTCATCTATCTTGCATGGGATTTATTTACTCGCACGCCGGCCATGAAAGTCATGAAGTGGGGCTGGTTGCTTGTTGCGCTCTATACGGGGCCTGCAGCCTTTATCGTTTATTGGCTGTCATGCCGTGAACCAGTGTCTGGTACTCACGAGAAATTTGTGGCGCCTCAATGGAAACAGACGGTCGGCTCGACAATTCATTGCATGGCTGGCGATGCGACGGGCGTTATTGTCGCAGCTGCCATCACAAGCCTTCTGCACACGCCGATGTGGCTGGATTCGATAGTCGAGTATATAGCCGGCTTTGTCTTCGGACTCTTCATATTCCAGGCCCTGTTCATGAAGGACATGCTCGGCGGCAGCTACATCGGAGCCGTGCGAGCAACTGTGCTACCGGAATGGCTGTCGATGAACGGCGTGATGGCCGGAATGATTCCGACCATGGTCATTCTCATGTCGCACGACATGGATGCGATGGATCCGGGCTCGATGCGATTTTGGGGAATTATGTCGCTGGCTACCCTGGTCGGAGCGATCCCGTCCTATCCAATCAACTGGTGGCTGGTCAAAAAAGGGCTGAAACATGGCATGGGCACCGAACGTGCGCTGGGGCGCGGCGGTTCCCCCATGCCAGAAATGTCGGCGGGCGCGCAGGAAATGGAACACGCCGGGCCCAGCCCTGGCATGAATGCCATGGACCACCGGCGGATGGCTCACCGCATGGGCGAGGGAAACGCAGGTTCAAGTACCCCTCCCTTCAATGGAGCTGGTCATGGCGAATCCGGGCACGGCGGCAGCGGTCAACACAATCGTCATGTGCCTGCCAGCAGCAAAGTCATCGTTTCGATACTCAGCCTGCTGGTGTTGGCCATCGGCATCGTCGCCGCCCGCGTCTATGGAGATTTTTCCATGAGTGCCGGAAAAATGGCTGGGCAAGCATCGGGACAGCACGGCCGGGCTGGAATGGGAGCTCATATGTCGCCCGATGCGGCCATGAATTCATCACATCGATAAGGGGACGCTTAAGCCAGCCGCTGCGAAGGCCGCAGCGCTGAGTACGTATAAGCAATTTGCCTTCATTAGTGCGGTGCGCGAGGCGCGAATCCGCCGTACCTGTGTCCAGATGGTGCTATCACTGAGCTCCGAGGTACAAGCATGAATGCACACTTCTATTGACTAGAGCAGGAAAGGTTCCCAATATGAACGACGCGCAGCATCACAATCATGGTCGTCACGAACACCATCACGAACATGCAACCGGTCGCGGTTCCAATCATGCAGGTGGGGCCGGTGACAAGCCGTTCACCGACCCGGTGTGCGGAATGAAGGTCGGCGTCGACCCCGCCAAGGAAATACCCTACCAAGGCGAGACCTACCACTTCTGCAGCACGAAGTGCATGGACAAGTTCGGCGCGTCGCCCCAGCTGTACACCGGCGGCGCCAGGCCTGAACCGGCGCAGGCAGCGCTGGAGGGCACGATCTACACCTGCCCGATGCACCCCGAAATTCGACAACCACAGCCCGGCAACTGCCCAATTTGCGGCATGGCGCTCGAGCCTATGCTGCCGTCGCTTGAGGAAGAGGAAAATCCGGAGCTGGTCGATTTCAAGCGCCGATTATGGTGGACCTTGCCGCTGACCGTCGTCGTGACCGTACTTGCGATGGCCGGGCATCGCATTTTCGAGCGAGGGCTGCCGGGCCAGAGCTGGATCGAACTTGTGCTGAGCACCCCGGTCGTACTGTGGGCCGGATGGCCGTTCTTCGCCCGCGGCGCGCAGTCGATCAAAAACCGCAGCCCGAATATGTGGACGCTGATCGGACTCGGCGTCGCCGCGGCCTATGGCTACAGCGTGGTCGCAACCGTCGCACCGGGGCTGTTTCCGCACACCTTCGTCATGCACGGCCGCATCGGGGTTTACTACGAAGCGGCCGCGGTCATCATTTCGCTGACGCTGCTGGGGCAAATCCTGGAACTGCGGGCACGCTCTCAGACATCCGCCGCCATCAAGTCGCTGCTGGGCTTGGCGCCGAAGACGGCGCGCCGCATCAACGCCAACGGCACGGAAGAAGACGTCCCTTTGACTCACGTGCATGTCGGCGACGCGCTTCGTGTACGTCCCGGCGAAAAGGTGCCGGTCGACGGTGTGGTCGTCGAAGGCGAGAGCGCGGTTGACGAATCCATGCTGACCGGCGAACCGGTGCCGGTGACCAAGCGCCCGGGCGACAAGGTGATCGGCGCGACCATCAATGCGAGCGGCAGCCTGGTCATTCGTTCGGAAAAGGTGGGCGCGCAGACCATGCTGTCGCAGATCGTCCAGATGGTCGCCCAGGCGCAGCGCTCGCGTGCGCCGATGCAGCGCTTGGCCGACGTGGTCGCGGGCTACTTCGTGACGATCGTGGTGCTCGTTGCCTTGCTGACCCTGTTCGGCTGGGGACTCTTCGGGCCGGAGCCGAGCTGGGTCTACGGTTTCGTCAACGCCGTCTCGGTGCTAATCATCGCCTGCCCGTGCGCGCTGGGACTTGCGACGCCGATGTCCATCATGGCGGCCACCGGCCGTGGCGCCACGCAAGGCATCCTGTTTCGGGATGCGGCGGCCATCGAGGGGCTGCGCAAGATCGATACGCTGATCGTCGACAAGACGGGGACGCTCACCGAAGGCAAGCCGGCGTTCCATTCGGCCGCCGCGGTGTCGGGCGTGAACGAGCAAGAGGTATTGCGAATTGCAGCCAGCATCGACCAAGGCAGCGAGCACCCCCTGGCCCATGCGATCGTCGCCGAAGCCCGAAACCGCGGCCTGGCGCTGGCGAAGCCCGAAGCTTTCGAGTCGTCCAGCGGCATCGGTGTGCGCGGCGTCGTCGAAGGCAAGCAAATTGCCCTTGGCAATACCGCGCTTATGGACGTTGAGCAAGTCGCTTGGGCGCCGCTCGCGGACCAGGCGGAACGCTGGCGCCTCGAAGGCGCAAGCGTCATGTATTTGGCGGCCGACCGGCAGCTGCTGGGGCTCGTCGCGGTCTCCGATCCGGTCAAGCAGACCACGCCGGAAGCGCTGGCGACGCTCAAGGATGCCGGCATCACGGTCGTCATGGCGACGGGCGACGGTCTCACCACCGCGAAATCGGTCGGCGGGAAGCTTGGCATCGCCGAGATCTACGGCGAGGTCAAGCCGCGGGACAAGCTGGCCCTGGTGGAAAAGTTTCAGGCCCAAGGCAAGACGGTGGCGATGGCTGGCGACGGCATCAACGACTCCCCGGCACTGGCCAAGGCCAATGTCGGGATCGCGATGGGGACCGGCACCGACGTCGCCATCAACTCGGCACACGTCACCCTGGTTAAAGGCGACCTGCGCGGCATCGCTCGGGCACGCCTGCTGTCGCTGGAGACGGTGCGCAACATGCGCCAGAACCTGGCCTTTGCTTTTGTCTACAATGCGCTTGGGATTCCGCTGGCTGCGGGACTACTCTATCCCTTCACCGGCCGTCTGTTGTCGCCGATGATCGCCGCGCTGGCGATGAGTCTGAGTTCGGTATCCGTCATCACGAATGCGCTCAGGCTGCGCGGGACGGCGAAATAAATTTAAAGAAGGGCAGCATGAGCCTCATCGTCTCATACGATGCCGAACCAATCGACGAAGATTGCGCACGCGCTCTCGACATGCAGCTCCCTGCGCGAAGTGGACGTGCAACTGTTGTCGGTGATAGGTCAAGCTACGCACGCGGCCGGCCGCTGAGACGTTGCCGGAATGCGATATGCGCCCTCGAGGGAAAGCAGCCCGGATCTGGGTCGGCCGCGCCATTGGTGCGACCTGTCCCAACCTAGGGTCGACCAGCGGCGGCAACGATGTCAGTCGGTTGAACGGACATGCCAAGTGTTGTGATCCGCGCACCCACGGCGGGAGGTAGCCCAGTCGGCCGAGGCAGTCACCGCGCACGAATTGCGGCTGCAGGCCTAAGTGTGAACTGATTGCTTTCCGCGAACTACCGGGACAGACACGGTCTCGAACCGGAGATGCGTTCACCAAGCCTATGAGCATAGCCGACAGTCGGTCGCGTGCAAAAGGGTAAGGTGAGGCCGTGCCGTTTTTTGGGCGTGTTAAAGTTTCGTCAGGGACTGCCCGGTTTATTTGTTGTCTGATTTTGAAGGGAGAATGAAATGGACGCCTCCCACCTTTACCAGCGGAACGACGACCGGCAAGCAGAGAGGAAGAGGTAGTGGACAGGTGGACCCTCGCGGGCCAACGGCGTCAGAAGCGCCTAAAGTGAAAGTGCGTGACTTTCAAGGCAAACCGGAGGATCCACATCATGAATGCTACTCGCAAAACGGTGGTCGGTGTCGATACGGCCAAAAGTGTGTTCCAGGTGTACACCGTGGTGCAGGAGACAGGCGAAGTGATCAACAAGCCCATCAAGCGCGCGCAGTTTCTGCAGTGGTTTGCCAACCGTGCACCTTGCCTGGTCGGCATGGAGGCGTGCGGCGGCTCGCAGCACTGGGCGCGCAAGCTCCAGGAACTGGGGCACGAGGTCAAGCTGATGAGCGGGAAAATGGTCAAGGCTTTCGTCTGCGGCAACAAGAACGATGCTGCCGATGCGCGTGCGATCTACATGGCGACGCGGCAGCCGGAAGTGAAAGCCGTGGCGGTCAAGACCGAAGGTCAGCAGGCGGTGCTGGCGATGCACCGGATCCGCCAACAGCTGGTGAAGATGCGCACGGCGCAGATCAACGAATTGCGCGGTTTGCTGGGCGAGTACGGCGAAGTGTTCGGCACGGGCAGGAAGGCATTCGAAACCGGTATGAAAGGGGCGCTCGAGCGGCTGGCCGAAGGCTTGCCGGCACCGCTGATCGACACGCTGCGCGACCAGTGGAGCGAACTGGCGCGGCTGGACGAGCGTATCGCCCGTATCGAGGCATCGCTGCGGGCATGGCTACGCGAAGACCGCGGCGCCAGGGCCATCGCCGAGATTCCAGGCGTCGGCCTGCTGACCGCGACCGCGGCAGTAGCGGCAATGGGTCATGCGAAGGCATTCCGGTCTGGCCGTGAATTCGCGGCCTGGATTGGCCTCGTACCGGGCCAGACCGGTAGTGGCGGCAAGGTACGGCTGCTGGGCATGAGCAAGCGCGGCGATACCTATCTGCGCACCTTGTTGATCCACGGGGCGCGGGCTGTGCTTCAGCATGCCAAGACACCTGGCCCATGGTTGCAGCAACTGAGCCAACGACGGCCGCCCAACGTGGTGATCGTGGCGTTGGCCAACAAGATCGCGCGCACGATCTGGGCGGTACTGGCTCATGAACGTGCGTATGACAAGGACCACGTCAGCATGCGGCCACTCGCGGCGGCAGCGACGTGAAGATCAACTTACAACCTACGAAAGGATGGCACGTCACCAGTTGCGTCAGGTATTACAGCGATGACAGATAGGTCAGACCGGGATCCACCAAACCTGAATGACTGCTGGGGCTTATAGCCCGCTAGGAGAATGAGGTGTGGGTCAGCGGATTTTATCGGGGCCTGCGGCACTGCCGCACACAAGGCCGGATATAGAACTGCGACTTTCCTCGTCTGCACAAAGCTGAAAATACCTTGCAAAAGGGAGGCGTCCATATAGCTGTCATGAAACCTTCACTGCGCTTTGTCATGAGCGCTGCATTGTCTATTTCGAGTTTCGCGCAGGCGCAAACAACTCCTTCGAACGGCATCGTGAGCTCTGGCATGCCGGTACCGGAGTGCATGGATCCGAAGAACCGACATACGCCCTTGTGCAAGGACATGGAAGACGATATGCAGGAAATGGTCGTCATTCATCATGCCTCCGGCATCGTGAAAGCGATTGATCCGGTGTCAGGAACGGTTACGCTTACGCATGGGCCAGTTGAAAGCTTGGGTTGGCCGGCAATGACAATGTCCTTCCAGGTACGCGATAAGAAGTTGTTCACCAGGCTCGCGATCGACAAGAAGATTGAGTTCGAATTCAAGAAGCAAGGTACCGGATATGTAATGACAGGCGTGCTGTGACGAACCGCAGTATTTTCTGGCTGACGTTTGTCGTGCGCCTTCTTCAATGCATCAAGCACGAAGTGGATCCGCATTGTCCTTCTAGCAGGCACTTGATCAAGAAGGCGGAGAAATACCATCGAAAAACCGATCTCTTCAAAGCTTTACCTGCATTGTTGTAGAGGTAATATTGGGGAGTGCACGCTAACGCAACGCTTTTAAAACTGGGCTCCCAAGATGAAAATCGATCAGACGCAACCACTTGGCGCGCAAGCAGGAGCACGAGCAGCACGTATCTCAGATAGCTCAGCCCGTGACCGGTTTTCTACAGCGCTACAGGAAGCGACCACGTCGAATGTCAGACCAACCCTTCCCTCCGGTTCATTATCGCAACAGAACCAAGCGCCAAACGTGCTTGCCTTGTTCCAGCCAGGGCGTCGAGAAAGTTTCAACGAGCGTGCACTTGGTCTGCGTGCTTACCGACAAGAACTGCTTGCCTCCAACATTGCGAACGCAGATACTCCAGGTTACAAAGCGGTCGACATTGATATCAATGAGGCGCTGCGTACAGGAAAATCTAAAGACGATGCGCCCGTGCTTTATCGCGTTCCTGCACAGGGGAGCATCGACGGAAATAGTGTTGACATGGACGTCGAGCGCGCGCAGTTTTCCGAGAATGCAGTGATGTATGAGTACACAGTCGACCGCGTCCGTGGCTATTACAAGATGATGGACGACCTATTAAAAAATACGCCGTATTGATTCAGCAATTGTTGGACAACCTTCCATTACTGCCTGGCGTTCTCTAGCGTCTCTGGAACTCTTTACCAGATTACTCGGGAAGGTATCGTAATTCCTTGTCGCTATGGTGGACAATTGGATTACGTTCTGAGCGATGCCCCTGCAGCGCATCGAGCACAATGTCGTTTTGCGTTGACCTACTGATCCGTTAATCTATGTTGTGACTTGCGAAGCGGACATAACCAAGGCAAGGCAAGGCACGCAAAGCCGTGCCACGCTCGGACATACAGCGTTTCAGTGGAAAACAATGGTTTTGTCACCGCAGTCCTAAATTGGGACTGGCCCGCTCGAACGGGCGGGTGACAAAATATCCGTTGCCGTCGTCCGTTAAATCTTCCCGCCCACCGTGCTGCGCAGCCCAACCTTGTACGTCATACCAACGTCAAGTTTTGGCAGGGTTTATTAATCGTAATGCTTATAGACAGTGGTGCTCCCATCGTTGCGAACGAGTAGCACGTCATACGGCATGCGCGTCGGCCCCTCCATTCCCGGCGATCCAGCCGGCATGGCCGGTACCGCCAGACCCTTCGCCTTCGGTTTCTCGGCGAGTAGGCGCTTGATCTCAGCGCTCGGCACGTGTCCTTCGATCACGTAGCCGCCGACAACCGCGGTGTGGCAAGAGCCGAGGCGGTCGGGCATAGCCATTTTTTCGCGCGTATCGGACGGGTTCGCAACGTTGTGCGCGTTGACCTTGAATCCGTTGGCGCGCAGGTGCTTGACCCACTCTTCACAGCAGCCGCAGCTTGCGCTCTTGTAGACCTCGACGGCCTGGGTCGCGGCGCTGGCAAGCATCGGCAGCGCGATGAGGGCGGCGACCGCGAACGTTCTGGCTTTACGAATCAACATGTTGTTCTCCTAAATGCCAGGCAACCGACTTGCGGCCGGCGCCCGGCGATGTATCGATGACGAGTGACCTCGGCGCTTCACATCTGTTCGCCCGGTGGCGACGTGGAGGCAAGCCAAGCCGCCAGCACAACCACCGCAAGCAATATCACAGCTTCGATCCAGATTATCCGCTTGAACCGCGCCGGCAGGAGCGCCGATGCGGCGTTACCGGTGGACTCGATCACGAGCCACGGCGGCATCACGAAAAATCGGTTGAAGCCGCCCAGCATCGCGGCAACGCCCACCAGCAGCAGCTTTGCGACCAGCGTGTTGCCGTATGGGTTGCCGACCAAATCCTGGAATCCTCCAAGGGCGCGCCACGATGCATACAGACCCGTGACGAAGATGCCGGTCAGGGCGAAGGTTGCCGAGCTTGACAGGGACTCAACGTAGGCCGCCCGAGCCCGCCTGTCATCGGGCTTCATGCCTCCGGTGGCCCGCAACATCACGCCGCCGGACAGCATAACTTCACCAACCCACAGGCTGATCAAACCCAGGTGGACCCAATCGGCCAGCAGACGCAGGCTGAAGTCGCCGTCGCTTGCCGCATGGCTGACCATGCTGCGTGTGTACCAGAACACCGCGAGCGCCGTCAGGGTCAGCATTGCTGGACCCGGCCTTTGGTCTGCCCGCATAAAGGTACTGGCGCCAGCAACAGCAAGTGCCGCCATACCGATGGACCACGCGAGCCCAAGATGGGTCGAGTTCAGCATCGACCAAGTGGCGGCACCAGCTTCAGTGAGCGGGACTTCGGCCATCGCCGCCGCCTCGAGCCACAACAGCACTAGGTTGGCCGTGACCGCGACCACGGCACCGGCGATCGCCGCGTGCTGGACGGGCAGGCGGCGCACCTGCGACCAGCTTGACGCATCGCGGCCGAGCCACAGGCGCGAGACACTCGCGCCCGTGAGCACGGCGACCGCCAGATTCAGTAGGGCGGTGACAAGGTGCTGGACGGTTGGCAGGTCTGCCCCCATCACTTGACCTTGAACGTGACTTCACCCTTTGCTTTGTGGCCATCGTGGGTCATGGTGGACCACTGGATGTGGTATTCGCCAGTGGACAGTGCAGGCAGGGGGGCCGTCATCACCGTCGGATCGGCCTTGTCGACTGTGGTCGCGGTCACGGGGATCTCGTTGTTTTGGGGGCCCGTCAGAGTGATCTTGCTGAAAGCCGGCTCGAGCGCTTCATTGAATTTGAGGCGGACCTGCTTCGGCGCGGCGGCAAGGGTGCTGCCGGTCTGGGGATCGGACGACTGCAACTTTGCGTGCGCAAAGGCGGACGAGGTGGCGGCGCTGGCAAGGGTGAAGGCGGTAACGGACAGAAAGCGTTTGAAGGACATGTTGTACTCCTGATCAGGTTGTTGAGAGATGTGTAGATTTGCGGCGTTAGTTGGCGGCTTCAAGTTTGGTCACGGTAAAGCCGCCATTGATGCGCTCAACCCGCAAGCGAATCTTGTCGCCGGCTTTCACCTGATCGAGCATCGCCGAGTCCTGTACTTTGAACGACATGGTCATGCCTGCCATGTTGAGGTTGACGAGTGGGCCGTGCTGAACGGTCAGTTTGCCGGCTTCCTTGTCGACCTTTTTGACGACGCCGTCGGCCAGGGCGTTGGCATCATCCTGCGAAGCGGCTGGCATTGCGTCGTGCTGGTGGCTGTGGTCATGCGTCTGTGCGGACGCATTGGCGGCTGCAAGCGCAAGACCAGAAGATACGATGAGGGTGCTGAACAAAGTGGAAAAACGGGTCATTTGAAGCTCCAGTAAAGTCAAGAATTGTCGGTTGCTGTGGACGTACGTGGGCGCTTGTCGGCCTCACGCAGTCGTTTCAGTTAGAGATAGGGGGCAGCACACGCCGAAGCTGGCGCGGAACAGGCATGGACCAGTCGATCCGTACCGGGACAACAACGATTCGTTCAGCGGTGCAGGCGATCAGGCGCGTGGAGGTCGCTCGGGGAGTGCGAGATCGACGGACGGCAGAATATGCAGGTCGAAGGGTACGGTGACGGAGGGCGCTACGGATACCGGCAGCACGGCAAGAAAAGACGGCGCCATGGCGACACAGGAGCCGCATGTCGCGCAAGCAGTGCACTTGTCGGAGTGATGGACCGAAGGGGCATGATCGGAATGCCCGCCTGGTGCGGCATGTTCGCCATGTGGATGCACATCAATAAAGTCTGCATCGTCGGCCATTGCTTCGTGGTCATGATCATGCTGCGCCGCAACCGGTTGTGGCGCGCACAGGGACATCGTTACGGAAGCGAAGCCATGAAGTGGCACCGCCAGCAACGTGATCCAGACGATCATAACTTTAAGAATAACTTTCACGCGCCGATTCTAGCATATGCAAGAGTATCTTGAAGGCTATCGGACACCTCCTTTAAGCCCTGGATAAGTCAGCGCAGCTTGCTACGCGATACCTGTCGGGACATGTGCGAAGCCGTATCGTGTGGGCATGTCGTTTTTGCATGTGCTAGATTCGTCAATATGCGCCCTCTAATCCGCCTCATCATACTCTGGATACTGATCGTGTCGCTGCCCATACAGGGCATCGCCGCCTCGGCCAGACTCCCGTGTACGATTGCGCATGGCTCCGCAGCGAGCCAGAGCATCGGTGTGAGGGATGATTGTGATGACCAGGCGATGATGTTGGCGAAGGTTTCGCACAATGCCAGCACTGCTGCCGCTCATAACGACATCCCCTGCGATCAGGGTTCCCATCAGAAGCATCCGTCGTGCAGTGCCTGCAGTGCCTGCTGCGTTGGGGCGTCGGCGCCCCCGCCATTTGGGATGTCCGTTTCTCCAGTGGAGCACTTCGCGAGCGACTATATTTCTCCTAACTCTTCCATCACGGGATGGATTCCATCCCGCATCGAACGGCCCCCGCGCCTGTAACTCACAGCTGGCTGACTTCATCCGCCTGAAGGGTGTTGTCCGCAACATGCAGGCGTTCATCGTCTGCCGGCTTCTCTATTCCCATTCAATCAAACGGCACACGTACGCCTGGCCAAGAGTGATCTTGAGCTGAGCTCGTGTATCGGCGATGAGCAATGGGCTTCGCTTGCGGGGCCGATCTTTGGCCCGCGCGGCAATGAATTCATCATTTCCATGAGAGGTAACACATGCAGCAACATGTCATTGCGGCCGATGCCGTGAACACGTGGCGACGGCGCCTCCTGCAGGGGGCCGGAGCCGCGGCCCTGGCCGGATTAGCGCCGGCCAGGCTGCTGGCAGCCGTTCAGGGCGCGCAACCGGTCCTGCGCGGCACTGAATTCGACCTGGAGATCGGGCCAACGCCAGT